>LSQX01058366.1_pt1 | contig 28883 bp, 23 predicted proteins | sample 654561 | NCBI WGS metagenome assembly LSQX01 (sample SAMN04489861, study PRJNA283612) | anaerobic digester metagenome | isolation source: 4 biogas reactors fed with cattle manure at either 37C or 55C with and... | place: Denmark: Kongens Lyngby | collected 2014
ATCTACAAGAAGCGAACAGGAGCGCATAAGAGCAAAATAATGAGTCGCCCAGCTAAAATCGTCTGTATTGGCGCTGGCAGTTATTCTTTCGGGCTAACCACCCTGGTTTCCTTCTTGCGCAGTCAGACCCTCAACGGCAGCCATCTGATTCTGGTGGACCGAAATGAAGCACATTTGTCGATCATGCATCAACTCGTTTCATGGCTCAATGAAGCCTGGAGTGCTGGCATGTATATCGATGCATTTACACATCATCGTCAAACGCTGAAAGACGCCGATTTTGTGGTCAATGCCATCGAAGTTGGCCCGCGAGAAGGCTTATGGAAATCTGACTACCGCATTCCGCTAAAATATGGTGTTCGACAACCCTATGCAGAAAACAGCGGTCCCGGAGGCTTTGCCCATGCCGCCCGTAATATCACCCCTGTTTTAGAGATTGCCCGGGATATGGAAGCGCTCTGCCCGGAAGCCTGGTTGATCAACTTCACCAACCCCATGGCGCGCATCTGTGCGGCCATTCACCGTTATACGCGTATCAAGGTCATCGGCTTGTGCCACCAAATCAATGCGGGCTACGCCATGGTCGGCAAGGCGCTTGAACAAGATCTGGAGATTACGGTCCCGCCCTATTTCACCAGCACCCATGCCAGCCCACGCTACTCACCGAGCATGTTTTTTACCTACCTTCAAGCCATAGAAAAAGTGCAAATCTTTGCGGCTGGGGTGAACCACTTCACCTGGATGCTGAACCTGACCGACCGCCAAACGGATGCTGATCTTTACCCCCTCTTTAAAGAGCGCTGGCAAGCACTTCCCGAGGACTTTGAACCGCTCACCCGGCGGGTGTTCGATGCCTTTGGGCTATTCCCCATTCCGGGCGATGAGCACTTATGTGAATACCTTCCCTGGGTCAGCGACCCGTTGACGAAACCCTGGGAGAAATACGAGCTCGAACTTTATGAATGGGCTGAACACGAACAGGGTCGCGAGGAAGAATGGGTACGCCTGGCACAGGCCGCGCAAGATAAGACCAGCCCGGAGGAATTTGTCCCCGGCTATAGCGAGGGTGCACTGGAAGTTATCGAGAACATTCTCTCGGACGGGCATCTGCTCTGGGAGGCAGTGAACATCCCCAACCGGGGAGCGATTACAAATCTGCCTGAAGGCGCCATCGTTGAAGTGCCCGGACTGATCACCGCCAGCGGCGTCACGGGGTCCTCGGTGGGCGAATTGCCTGAAGGAATTGCGGAATTGCTTCGTCGAGAGATCAGTGTCACCCACCTCACCGTTGAAGCTATTGCCCGTGGCGATCGCCAGCTCGCTTTACAGGCTTTACTGCTCGATTCTGTCATTCGCGATATGGATATTGCCCAGAAGATCCTGGATGATTATCTTTCAACCTATCGGGAGCATCTGCCCATATTTTGGGGTTAAAGCTGGATGAAATCGCAATTAATGCCCGTATTACCCTCTAAGTTTAATGTCTTTTAACTTTTCAAGGTTATATTGACACGGAAAATAACTCATAGTATATTAGTAATTACAGGGTAACGGAAGTTCAATATGGAGCGCGTTAGTTTTGTTCTTGTTTGGAACGTACGTTAGCATGACAGGTAGGAATTTGGTACAAAGGAGGTTTCCAAGCATGGCAGAACGAGAGTTTGGCGTTGTCAAATGGTTCAGCGGCGAAAAAGGCTTTGGCTTTATCGCTCGTGACAATGTCGATCAAGACGTTTTCGTACATTACACTGCGATCAATGTCGAGGGTTTCCGAACCCTGCGTGAAGGTCAACGAGTAGCGTTTGAAGTCTTTGTGGATGACAAAGGCCCCAAAGCCCAGAATGTCGAAATTGTTGACTGAGAAGTTATTAATTATCCATCGAACTATAAAAATGCGGTGCTCGGGTGCACCGTATTTTTAATTAAAATAACCAGACTCAGCGAGACAAATTTTTTAGTTACGGGTAGAATAAGAAAGATTAAATATATTGCCAATTAATAAGCATCTAGAGGAGTTAAGTTTATGAATCGCCACGATGTTCATCTCGTTCAACAAATTGTCGGTTACCCGTGTGTCTCGATCACGCTGCCCACCCACCGTATTGCACCTGAGAACCGACAGGATCCCGTCCGGGTGAAAAATCTTGTGCGTGAAGCTGCCAATCGGCTCACGGAAGAATTTCCTAAACGGGAAATCGAGCCCTTGTTACTCCGTCTGGAAAAACTTGCCGATAGCATTGATTATAATGTCCTGCTTGATGGCCTGGTGCTGTACGCCAACCAGGATTTCAGTCAAAGCTTTATGCTGCCCTTCTCGATACCTGAACGCGTGATTGTTGATGACACCTTTTTAACCCGCGACCTGGTGCATGCCCTCAACCATTCCATACGCTATTGGGTGCTGAGTTTAAGTGAAAAACCCACCCGTCTGTATGAAGGTGTGGGAAACCATCTCGTTGAAATCCAGTCCGAAGGTTTCCCCATGGAGCACGTCATGCCCGGCGGCAGCAAATCCTTGCCCGGCGGTAAAGGCATTAACAAGTCCGCTTACCGTGATGAATACCATCGTAAATTCTTCCGCCAGGTGGATGCCGCTTTAAAAACCTTCATGGATGCGGATCGCCTGCCGCTCATTGTGGTTGGCGTGGACCGTTACCATGCATTTTTTAACGAGGTCACCAGGTATTCAGACCTGATCTTTGGCCAAATCACTGGCAACCACGATAAAACCTCTGCTTTTGAGCTGAGTAAACTGGTTTGGCCCCTGGTTGAAACGTGGCTGGCCGAACAGCAACAACAGGCCTTAGGCGAACTGGGCAAGGCGGTCAGTGACCGCAAAGTGGCCACTGAAATCAGCGATGTTTGGCGCAAGGCTGTCGGCGGTCTCGGTCATCATTTGCTGGTGGAGGAAAACTTTGAATATCCCGCCCGTTTAGACGAGGAAAGCCAGAACCTGACGCCCGCTGAGGACGTTACCGCGCCCGACGTGATTGACGACGCGGTTGATGAAATCATCGAATTTGTGATCAGTATGGGTGGAAAGGTCACTTTCCTGAAAGATGGCCAGTTGGAAGACCATCAACGCATGGCACTCATCCTGCGCTACTAACCTGTGCTCATATCAGAACGCTTCTGATTACGAGCCATTTGTCAACCCAGCATTTAGAGGCGGTGCACACACTGCCTCTATTTTTTTCAGACAGGATCACCTGACGATACTGTATCCTAGATCCATATTAAGATAGACAATGGGAGAGAATTCTTTGGAATTACGATAAAACTCAAACCCGAAAAGCGTTCCCAGATGACAACCACATCTATCTCCCCTTAAAATTGACATAAAACAAGGAAAAGAGATATAATCTATCTTCATAGTACAGCGTACTGGTTCTGGCGCCAATTGAGAACCTGGCCAGATTAACGCCGAAACAAGGCTTGGGTTGTGGTGCCCGTCGTGAAAACTTGCAAATGTTGTTGTGTGCCCAAGTTCTGACCCGAATTTGACTAAAGAGACGTTGTTATGGTTGAAGTAGAGTTTGTAAACGAAATCCGTCCACAAATTCTGGATGAGTTCCATTTTTCAGGGAATTTTCAGCCGCGCACGCCGGAAATTGCCCGGGCTTACGAACTGGGCAAACAACTGCATCGCGACCAGTTACGCATGAGTGGTGAGCCATATTTTGAAACCCATTGTGTCTGGATTGCCGAATTTATTGATCGCCTGGTACAAAACGAAGCCTGGACGATTGCAGCGCTATTGCACGACGCAGTAGAAGACCAGGATGAAAGCCTGGCCCAGATTCAGGAATATTTTCCCGAGCCGCTGGGAAAGCATGTGGCCTACTTGGTTGACGGCGTCACTAAGATGAGCAATCCACGAGGCGGCCGTTCGCGTGAATTGGAAACCCTCCGGAAAATCGCACGCTTTCGCGATCCGGGGGTTTTTCTTATTAAACTGGCGGATAAAAGCCACAACATCATGACGCTGGAGCATATGTCGCCGCAAAAACAGCACCAGAAAGCGAGCGAAGCTATTCGGGCTTATGGCAAGCTGGCCGGTATTTTAAACTGCTACCGCTGGCGGCGCTGGTTGGAGGATATGGCCTTCCCCTATGCGGAACCGGAAGCCTATCACTTCGTGAGAGGTGAGATTGATCGCGATCCGCGCCTGGAACAGGATTTTATTAATGGGATGCTCCATCAACTACAGGAGGTGATGGAAGAAGAGGGTGTTTCTGGCAAGATACGCATTGTTGTCAATGGTTACTGGCAGGCGTGGCAAAAATTGCGCCAGATGGCGCGCGATCGACGTACTTCATTGAATGATTTCTCGGATGTTAATGATGTGATCAGCTTTCGTATGCTGGTGGCAGACGACAATGTGCCGGCTTGTTACCAATTATTGGCCCGTGTTAACCGCATGTTCAATCGCAACCTGGAGCAGGGCCGCTTTGATGATTATATCGCCAGCCCGCAACATGGCTACCGGGCTCTACAGGTGACTGCCTGGTTCCCAAATCGGGGTTCGGTGGAAATTGCGATTACCACCGAAGAAATGGAAGGCGAAAATTCGTGGGGGGTGGTGTATGCTTTGCAAAATCATAAACCGATCGCCCAGTATAAGCCCGTGCAGATCTTTACGCCTACTGGCGGCACCCGTTTTCTGCCGGATGGTTCGACGGTGTTGGATGCGGTGGCTGCTATCCAGGAGTTCTTGCTCGATAAGATCAACCGGGTTGAGGTCAACGATGAATCGCGCGAGCTGCACGAATTGGTGCACCCCGGTGACGTGGTAGAAGTGATCACCCAGGGCGCGCGCATTGTCCCTTCCAAAAAATGGCTTGAATTTTGTAATCAGACCACTGCCCGCCTGCTTCGATCGGTGTTGGTGATGGCTGCGCTTAAGCAAACCGCGGCGGAAGGGCGCAGGAAGCTCAAACCCCTGTTGAACAAACGGGGCATTGTTGACCTGGAAGATATCCAGGTTCAGGAGCGCAACAAGTTTGAAAATCTGCTCAGCTCACTGGCTGCAGCCAACCTGGATGATCTCTATTCGGCCCTGGGGGGTGGTGCAATTCTGGAGGTTGAAATTGAAGAAGCCTTTGACGAAGTTGGGATTTCAAAGGAAATTTTGGGTTGGTCAACGATCAATATTGTGGGACCAAGCAACACGAATAAACCCGGTGTGCTGGCTTATTTAGCCGGCCTGGTTTCACGGCCGGGCGGGAATATTATCCGCACAGTGAACAATACTTTCCCTGACGGTTCTTTTACCTTGCGATGGGTGATTGAAGGCTTGGATGAAGCAAAGAAGCGTGAATTAATGCAGACCTTCCTGACCTGTGATGTTAATCTTACCAATGTGGAGATTGTTTAAAAAATCCATACCTAACGCGAGCGGCGTTTTTGTTTTAAAGCGCCCTTGACTCATTCAGGATAGAGAGCAAACAGCGCCCATAAGCCAGGTTGGCTGGTCATTTGAATGTGTTGTGCCTGCATATTCTGGTTCGCGCGGTCGTGGCGGGAAAGTTCTTTCATTCAGCCAGGTGAACCCGTTAGGACAAACTGGATTTTAATGTGCATGGGGGCAATAAATGATGAACAGAGATTGGTTTTGAAATGAATTTTCCGAAGGGTCGTTTCATGAGCACCATTAAAAGAGAGCTGGTTGAAAGGGCGGGCGTCGCCCGTTTAACAATATAAATTTCGATGCTCGCGACGTTGCGATACCCATTTTATGCAGGGTGTGGATATCTCGAATAACACCATAAGTGCGCGCCTCGAGGATCTTTTTTGCACTTTGCGGTCCAATGCCGGGGATTTTAATTAATTGCGCGTAGTCACTGGTGTTGATTTCAATTGGTGCTTGTAAAAGGTGGTGTTCTGCCCATAGTAATTTTGGATCAACCTCCGGATTAAGATTGCCCTTGGGGTTGAAAGGCAGCTCTTCAAAGTCAAATCGATAATCCCGCAAGAGGAAGAAAGCCTGGTAGAGGCGGTGCTGACGCCAGGGATTCGAAGGCGGTAAGTTTTCAAAAGGCGTGTGGATCACCGGAGAGAAATTTGAATAATACGCCCGACTGATTTGAAATTTTTGGCGCAATGTTACTGTGGTTTGCAAGAGATCAACATCGGTTTCACCGACAGCACCTACCACAAATTGGGTGCAGCTGGAAGGCCAGCGTCCATTCCAGGCCAGATGTGGTGATTCGGTTTGTCGAATGCTCTCGATCATTTCCAAAGGCTTCAGCAATTCCGCAAAGAAAGCTTTTTGAGGCGCCAACCGACTGAGGTTGGTCTCGTTCGGCGCTTCCAGATTGATTGAGACACGGTCGGCCAGTTGCATGGCGCGTAAAACCTGGTCTTTTTCTGCTCCAGGCATGATCTTCAAGTGGATGTAATCTTTATAATCATATTTGTAGCGCAAGATCTCAGCCGTAGAGATCAACCGGTCTTGTGTTCGAATGCCGCCGCTAGCCAGCCCAGAGCTGAGAAATAAACCCTTGACGATGCCTGCCCGGGTGAGTTTGACCACGGCCGCGGCCAATTCATCGGGCGTCAGGCTGGCACGCGGTGTATCCCGCCCGGCGCGAAAACAGCAATAATTGCAATTCCTCTCACAGGCTGAAGATTGCATGGTTTTCAGCAGGGGAATGGTGCGCCCATTGGGAAGATGCGCCTGAGTCAGTGGGAAACGTGCTTTGAGCTCCTCGAGTTTCGGAAGACAATCCAAATTTGGATTGGGAGCCCTTATATCTTCAGCAGCTTCGAAAGGCACATTGAACGCGGTCAGCTTGATTTTCTCGAATACATCCACACTTCAATTATAGAACAAATGTTTCATTATTGCAAGTTTGTATTGGGAGGCTGTTTATCATTTGAATAAGAAAAGGCACTTATACCTTTTACTGGTCCGGGTAACAGGTGCTCGTTACTGGATCGTAACCAATGGGCAAGTATGCTAGAATAAGTTGCGTACACCTGAGCTGGCTACTATAAAAAGAGGTAATATGTGCGGGCGCTTCACATTGACGCTTGATCCAGGCAAGTTGCAAACCATGTTGGACTTGGGTCCATTTGTTCATATCATTCAACCGCGCTATAACATCGCGCCATCACAGCCTGTAGCCATTGTTAAAGATGCAGCCAAACGCGCTGTTGAGCTGTATCGCTGGGGATTGGTACCTTCATGGGCAGATGACCTGACCATTGGTAATCGATTGATTAACGCCAGGGCAGAAACTGCACACGAGAAACCCTCTTTTAGAGGAGCATTTAAATATCGACGCTGCCTGATTTTGGCGGATGGGTTTTACGAGTGGCAGGCAGCGCATAAGGGGGCCCCGAAAAAACCTTTCTTATTTAAATTGAAGAACGAGTCTCCCTTCACCTTTGCGGGCTTATACGAACATAAGCAATTACCGGAAGGGGGTGAGTTGCATACCTGCACGATCCTGACCTGCGAGCCAAACGACCTGGTGCGGGATGTGCATAACCGCATGCCGGTGATGCTGGATGAAAATACACGCTGGGCATGGTTGGAGCCTGGCGTGGACCAGATGACATTGCGAGAGATGTTGGCGCCTTACCCGGCTGAGGCGATGAAATGTTTCCCGGTGTCGCGGGCGGTTAACACACCCGATAATGACCGCCCGGAGGTGGTTGAACCGGTGAGTGGTTAAGGTGTTTTCCAAACATAAACTGCAGGCCGGAATGCCAGTTTGTCCTTGACCTCACGCAAATTGGATGGTAGAATTCCATTCGCTTATTTAAGCGCCCTCATCGTCTAGGGGACTAGGACGTGGCCCTTTCAAGGCCAAAACCGGGGTTCGAATCCCCGTGGGGGCATCAGAACGACCCAGTCATCGGGTCGTTTTTTCTATTGGAGTGTGGAGGTAAAACCGAGGCCATGGTCCCCAGGGGGGCACTAAAACGACCCAGTCATCGGGTCGTTTTTTCTATCGGGGTGCGGGGGTAAAACCGGGGCCATGGTCCCCGTGGGGCACTAAAACGACCCAGCCATCGGGTCGTTTTGGGGTGGAGACGAAAAAGTGGACACGAGCTAAGAGGCAAAAAAGCTATACTTAGCAGAACAGGAGTCCAAAATGGCAAGTAAAGCAAGAAGAAAATACCCTGAAGAGTTCAAACGAGACGCGGTTGAATTAGTCAGGAGCAGCGGAAAGAGCCAGGCTCAGATAGCACGCGAGCTCGGCACCAGCGCGCACAACTTCAACCGCTGGTGCAAAGAATATGGGGGAAAAGAAAGTGCTGTCGAGGAGCATGAAATCACTCCTGAAGCATTCAGAGCGATGGAAAGAGAACTTCGCCGTGTGAAGGAGGAAAAAGATATCTTAAAAAAAGCCTTGAACATTTTCTCCCGGAGCGGGTAGAGCGTTATGAGTTCATCCAGGAGCAAGCCGATGAGCATACCGTCAAAGATTTGTGCGCTGCCATGAAGATTCGTCGCAGTAGTTACTATGCCTGGAAACAGAGAAAGTCTGGGACACACGCAATGGAAGATGAGCTGATGAAACGGATGATCGAGCCAGTATTCAATGAGAGCAAAAGGACCTATGGCAGTCGTCGGCTCGAAGCCAGCCTGGAACAAGCCGGGATCAAGACCTCCCGTCGACGGGTCAGCCGACTGATGAAAGCAGCGGGAATGGTGCCAAAACAGGTGGAAAAATGGCATCCCCAAACCACAAAAGCAGGTGAGAATCATGAAAAAGCCCCAAATCTCCTGGACCAGGACTTCACGGCTGAACATCCCGATCAGAAGTGGGTGGTTGATATCACCTATATCGCCACAAAAGAAGGCTGGCTGTATCTGGCAGTGATTCTGGATCTGTATTCAAGGGCAGTTGTGGGTTGGTCGATGCAATCGAGAATGAGCAAAGCCCTGGTGATCGCTGCCTGGGAAATGGCTTGTGCTTGGAGACACCCGCCGGAAGAATTGCTGCATCACAGTGATCAGGGCAGCCAGTACACCAGCAAAGCTTATCTGGAATTGCTGCGGGATCAGAAATGCCGTATCAGCATGAGCGGGAAAGGAAATTGTTATGACAATACTTGTATGGAGAGTTTTTTCTCGAGTTTGAAGATTGAGTGTGCCGATAGTGTATACAATAACCGGGAGGAGGCAAGACTGAGCATATTTGAGTACATAGAAGCTTGGTACAATCGTAAAAGACTTCATTCGACTTTAGGTTATCTGAATCCATTGGCGTATGAAGATATAAGAGGCGCTCGTGTCCAATAAACTGTTGCCACCCCATTTTTTCTATTAGAGTGTGGAGGTAAAACCAGGGCCATGGTCCTCGTGGGGGCACTAAAACGACCCAGTTATCGGGTCGTTTTTTCTATTGGAGTGTGGAGGTAAAACCGGGGCCATGTTCCCCGTGGGGGCATCAAAACGGCCCAATTACCGGTTGCTATTTTTAGCGTTCTTTATACCGGCAGCGGGGCAATTACTGATGAGGAGGTGAATGCCCAGGTGACGATAAGCGCGTTCAGGATGGCACCAGGGTAAACACTGCCGGTGGCTTCATACAGGAAACTGCCCAGCGGGATCATTAAGGCCAAGAGGACAACCATAGATTCGATATTGATCACAAACCCGACCAACGCTCCGCCCGGACCAACGAAGGGGACAAAGCCTATTGTGAACAAGGGGATGTACTGGACGGCCATGATCAGTAACAGTGGTGGCAATACCACCCCAATACCGATTAAGGACTTGCGAAGCATGGTGTGAAACCAGGTCTTTCCGGGTGCTGGACGCAGTTGGGCTTGTAGAAGCATGTTGACATGAATGAACCCAACCAGGAACAAAGGAAAATAGAGCAGCATCATCAGCCAGCGATAGGGAGTCATGTCGCTGACATAGGGGAATTTATAGCGGAAGTCGACCATCAGAAATGCTTCTGGGAGGGCTTCCAGGATATATATAAACGCAAACAGGACGATGGCGAGCAAAGCCATCCGCCAAACCTTTGACCAGTGCAGGTGGACGCGGCTTTCAGTATCTGAAACGCCTAATTCTTTATAATTGACTTCTGGGCGAGAGGGACTTTCTTTCTTTACCCAACGGTGGAAGTTAAAATAACCAATGATATTTCTTACTAAAAACCAGAAGATGACCCCGTTGACCATCATCATCGGGAAGGCCCGGTCGATATGAACGACATATACATGGAAACCGAAAATAACCATGACCAGGGGTAAAAAAAGCAAGGTCAGCAGGGTATTTAGCAGATAAGAATTTTTGAAAGTCTTTTTATCAAAACGATAAATACTGGATGGCGTGTTGACAATTGCTGAAAATGGTTTGATGCCTAGCAAAAGAATTCCAGCGGGGATGATGCTAAAAATGCCTGCAAGCATCGCAACCAGCGAACCGAACTCTTTGATGCGCCAAATTTGCTGTTCGGCAGGGATTGTGAGCGGCACATTCGGGTAGAAGGCCTGGTTGAACCAATCCACTGTTGCTGCAATAGCGCCTTTGTCAAAGGATTCGCCGACATGGGTTGTATGGGTCATGTACACCTGCCTGGCACTGCCATCTGAAAAATCGCCATAGGTGGTGTTAAAACGAGGTGTTACCGTACCAAAGGCAGCTTTAGTTTGAGGACTGAGCATCCATTCAGCTTCAAAATCGCGGGTTTCGGTCATGCGTTGGCGATATTCGTCATACTTACCGAAGATCATCAGCATGTTTTGGGGGTGATTTGTCGTGGCATCCTCACGGTAAGCAAACCCTGAATAAGAGATGGCCTTTACTTCCGGGTTCTGCATGGCTGCCAAATATGTCCACTCGCCACCTAAGCTGTGCCCTGCCAAACCGCACCTTTCTGCATCGACAAAGGGCAGGTTTTGTAAATAAGTGAAGGCTGAGTCAGCGCCATAAGTTGGGTCGAACCCCGGTTCATCCTCAGAAAACTGGTTGTCGGAATTGCCGCGACCGAGTGCATCCAGGGTAATGACAACAAAGCCCCTGCGCGAGAGTTCGATTGCATAAGGGTCAGAAGTTTCCCGGTTGTTCTGGTAACCGTGCAAATAGACGATCCCGGGTGCAGGGTTGTCTACGCTGACTTCTTTTGGCCGATAAAGTTTGCCGCGCACCTTCAAACCATTTTTATTGTGAAAAGTCACATTCGTGACCTCTACACGGTAACCACTTGTCATGGCTGCATGTGCGACCACCTGGGCCCCCAGTGTGATAATGACGCCAACGAGCAGCAACCATTGTGCGGCTTTTCGCACTTTTTTATCGAAAATAAAAGATGTTGTCATGTTCCCTCCGTGAAACGATGATAAGTATGGCCATAGTATTATTTATTATAAACACACACGCTCCTTTCGGGGTACATTGTTTGATCAGCACAAGAAACGTTTTATCAGTCTGCCAACTCCAATATGGTCAGTGGCCCCTGAGGCAGCACACACACGCGTGAACCATAATGTTGAATTAATTTGGGGATGGCCTGGTACACATCTTTGCAGGCAGAAAGCAGGCTGTTTTTATATTGGGCATCGGTAAAGCCCTCGCTATACAGGTAAACATCTGCATGTGCCTGAACCTGCGCTTGAATGAGCACCTGCCAGGCGTCCTGACCGAAAAAATCGGGTTGTGTGATTAATGCCTGCAACCCCTGGCGTGAACCAGCTTTTCTAAGCCATTCGGCGTAGGCAGATTGTTCTGGCAGGCCTTCTTCGCAAGCTGCCAGCAGAAGAATCCCACCGCCTTTGCGAACGGCTTTTTTTGCGGCAGCCATTCCTTTGACACACTGATAGAGGTTTTGATCGAGCGGATAACCGCTATTTGAGGTAATGACCAGGTCATAGGGCTCTGAGATTGTGAACAGGCTGGTATCCTGTACGAATTGACACCCCGCCTGGTGGGCTTTGGTTAAATCGCCTGCAAAAACGCCCGTAATCCGGTTATCACGATTGAGAGTCACATTGACCAGGAAAGTGTTTTCGACACATTCTGCAGTCGCTTTCATCTCCTCCCAGAGCGGATTGCCAAATGTCTTGTTAAAGGTTGCATTGGGGTGTGAAACCAGCTCGGCACCGTGATTTTTGAAGATCGACTCTGCACCTGCCAAACCGGTATGGACTGCTTTTGGGCCTCCGGAGTAGCCCGCAAAGAAATGTGGTTCAATAAAGCCTGTCAGGATGACAAGGTCTGCTTCTAAAAGCTGACGGTTAACCATCACCGCGCAATGAAGATCAGCGCTCTCCACCTGAACAAGTTGGGAATTGTCGTAAGCATCGTGTTGCAGGCAGCGGAAATTGGTGACTATTTCTTCGCCTAACAAAGTTATTAATTCCTGCCTGGTTTGAGGGCGATGCGTTCCCACGGCGTTAATGAGCGTAATATCGTTCTTTTCAATGCCGTGCTTTAATAATTCATGAATGATCACCGGCAGCAGGCGATCGTTGGGTGTTGCCCTGGTGATGTCACTGTGCGTGATCAGCACCCGCATACCCGGGCGGAGGAGCTGGTTGATTGGTGCATGATAAATGGGGTTGTAAAGCGCTTCTTGTATTGCCCGTGCTTCATCTTGAAAGGCGGGCACTTCACGCACGGTGAATATGTCCGCTTCCTTTGGAGCGTCGATTGTTATACCATGGCGGCCGTAATCTACTTTTATTTGCATGTCAATTTCTTTCCGAGTATCAATGATTTGGATAATGATAACATTTGAATGGAATAAACTCAAACAAGTTTAGTTTATACGAACACTGTTTGAAATAAACGGGTGTTAAATGTCTTAAAACGGGTTTGGTTTACCCTCGCTTTTGGATGGGGTAAAATGATGGCGATTTAACATCAGCTTTCAGAGCGATATTATGAGTGAGTTGAAACTGATCCCTGCCAGGCGCGTGGAATCCAAGTTTATTGATCGAAATTCCCATTTCATTACCAATGCTGCCCCTGCTTTTAGTGTTCAAGAGGCTCAGGATTTTATCGCTTGCATTCGAAAAAAATACCCTGATGCAAGCCATCATGTGCCTTTGTATTTAATTGGTCATGGCAATGCAACAATAGCCCATTGTTCCGATGATGGTGAACCAGCTGGTACTGCTGGACGACCAGCCTTAGCCGTATTGCGGGGGAGCGGGCTGGGTGACATTGTGGTGGTCATTACACGTTATTTTGGGGGAACAAAGTTAGGGACGGGTGGATTGGTTAGGGCTTATAGCGACAGCATACGCTTGATGCTTGAAGAAATCCCGCTGGCCAAAAAAGTTGCCACGACTACGATCATGTTTGTAGTATCTTATGCCCATTTCGAACAATCAAAACTAATGGTCAGCAATCACGATGGGCTGATTATTGACCAGATTTTTGGTGCGGATGTCACCATGACCGTTCGGTTGCTCAATAAACACCTGAGTTCTTTTAAAGATCGGATGGCAAATTTAACCCTTGGCGACGTGGAATTTATCACGATCGAAGAACGGGAAAACACGATTATGCCCTTAAGAAATAAAAAGCGTTGAGAACAACGCTTTTTAAATGGATCATTTGCAGATTAGAGACTTTCCTGAACCGTATATAACCGTTTGTAAAGACCGTTAATTGCGATCAATTCTTGGTGTCGACCCTGCTCGATGATTGTATCGCCCTGTAAGACCACAATCTGATCGGCATTGCGGATGGTTGATAACCGGTGAGCAATGATGATGGTTGTGCGTCCTTTCATCAAGCGTTCCAGGGCTTGTTGGATGAGAAGTTCCGTTTCGGTGTCCACTGAAGATGTGGCTTCGTCCAGGATTAGAATGGGGGTATTTTTTAAAACTGCTCGAGCAATGGAAATCCGTTGGCGTTGACCACCCGAAAGTTTGACGCCACGCTCCCCGATGACGGTGTCAAAACCCTCTGGCATATCGTTAATAAACTCATAAGCGTTGGCGATTTCTGCCGCTTTGATGACTTCTTCATCGCTGGCTTTCGGGTTGCCAAAAAGGATATTTTCACGAACCGTACCATGAAAAAGAAAGACATCCTGTAAGACAATGCTGATGTTCTTGCGTAGTTTTTCAACTTTGAAATCACGAATATCGATCCCGTCCAATTTGATTGAACCGGAGTTAACATCGTAAAACCGGGGAATCAGGCTGACCAGGGTAGACTTGCCAACCCCAGTTGGCCCCACCAAAGCGACGACATGCGATGCAGGGATGTGAAGGTTGATGCTTTGCAGGACAATGTCATTGCTGTTATAGCTGAAGCTAACATCTTCAAAGGTGATTTCTCCCCGAAGCGGCACAGGAAGTGGGGTTGGGTGTGCCGGATCTTTAACATCGGGTGCTTCTTCCAACAACTCCTGAACCCGGTCAAAGCCAGCCAGAGATTCTTGAACTTGCTCCCATGACATACCTAAAGCGCGGATGGGCTGGTAGAACATTTCGAGATATAAGAAAAATGCCACCAGATCCGCTACAGACAAGGTGCCCTGAAGCGCCATTTGACCGCCAAAGAAAATCACCACAAGCTGCCCGATCGAGGTTGAGAAGTCAATGAAAGGTTGGAAGATGGCCATCAGCTTAAGGGCAGTCATTAATGAGACGCGGTAATTCTCAATGCCCATTTCGACACGTTCGAGTTGTTCACTCTCTCGATTAAACGCTTTAATATCCCGGACACCGGAGATACTGTCATTGAGGACAGCGTTTAATTCACCGATGTCATGTTGTCGTTTTCTAAATGCTGGACGCACGATTTTAGAAAACCCGATTAGAGCCAGGATTACCAAGGGAATTGGTGCCATACTGTACAACGTCAGCTGCCAGTTGATGCTGGCTAAGACGATTGTTATGGCAACAAAGGTGAGCACATTTACCACCACGTCCGGGAATGCATGTGAGATCATACGCTCGAACAGGTCAGTATCGTTGATGATGCGGGACATTAGTTGCCCGGTTTGTTTGTCTTCATAAAACCGCAAAGAAAGCTTCTGCACATGCTCATATACGAACTTACGAGCATCTGAGACCACACCCCAACCTGCGATATGCGCCATATAACTGCGGGTGAATTGCATTAATCCCCGCGCTAAAAAAGTGACCAGGGCAATTAACGCCAGCCGGGTGACGGTGCTCATGGTTTCTTGAGTTAACTGGCCTTGGGTGGTTACCAGATCGAACAGAGTACGGATGAGCCAGGGGATCAATAACTGTGCCCCAACCAGTGCCAACATGCTGAGGACAGTGATTGCTAACGCCCAGAAATATTTCTTAGAAAAACGAAGCAGGATTTTCATAACCAGAGCATTATACACCCGACAGGCAGTAATTCCAAATTAATCAACATTGTTTGATTTCCATTCAAATAAAATGAAAGAATCTAGAAAAATGATAAAAATAAACCGCAATATGATTAATTAATTCTCATCAACACAGTTGTTTTGATCAAAAATTGGTTTTTAAAATGGAAGTAAAAACCTGGTTTTTCTAATACCAAGATGCCTGTCTTCAATGAAAAAACCGCCTAAAAAAGCGGTTTTTTCATGTTACGAGAAAGTGTGGAGGATATGAAAGGTTAGTCTATTAACTAGACAATTGTTATCGTAATTATACAGTATAGTATAGCACCTGTCAAGTCTTTATACCCAAAAGTATTCTCCACGAGCTGAATAACGCATATTGCGAGAGGGAATGGTTCACCTGCAGCTCCTCCGGTGGTTTATTGTGAAAATTGGTAGATATGGAATGGATCACCCATATTATCAACAATTTGTGTGGTTGCAGAGGCGACTATCAACATCTTCACCGGCAGATCAGCGTTGGGATTCTTCAATAGGGTTCCTTTATAGCTTGTCAGGTGGGCTGTGTCGCCCTGACCGAGATAAAGCGGTTTTTTATTGGGCAGATATATCTCGAGCTCACCTTCTTTGATGTAGATAAAAGTCTCGCCTTTTTGAAGCTTGATTTCTGTTTCTTGAACACCCGGCGGTATGATAGTGAGAAAAGATTTAAATGAGAGGTTATCATCCGAGGAGAGCGAGAAAAAGGTTGGTTTCGTATCGCTGTGCGGCGCCCTGGCGGATTTCAGCTCCTCTTCCGCCACAATATATGCATCTTCTTCTTCGATATCTTGAAAGACCTGATATAGACGGACGTTGTAGAAATTGGCTAATTTAATCAAATTTTCGACGGAAATTGATGCTTTATCGCGTTCAATCAGGGAAATGAATGAAATTGAAAGATCAGCGCCTTCTGCGACTTCGTTGAGTTTAAAACCCTTGTGATGTCGTAATTCACGCAATTTCTGTCCTAATGTTGACATAATTTACTCCTTTCGTATGATTTAGATAATTTTACCTTTAAAATCAAGAAACTAAAATAGTTTTTCAATAATTGAATAAATTAACCATCTTGAGCGGCAATATTTTTGGATTTGATATTGAAATTAGCTTCTTCTGTAGTGAAAGGATAAAGTAATACCTGAATCAGAACGACCAAGTCCAATACTTGAAGATTATTTGAGGATAATTTATGTACTTAACCGGGATGGCAGGCGGGTGATTAACGCCCCTGGCTAACCCTTCAACCTGAAATTGTGAAAACTAAGCCTGTTTGATGTAACACAAGAAATGAAGGTTCTTGGGGGTCAACCCAAGCCAGCGACCATTTCGTATAGAATTAGAATTTGTTCCTTCAAAACGGAATACTCGCTGCGCCAAACAAAAGTCTGGCCGATACCGCCGTATTCAAAAGCCACAATCTCTGGTTTTCGCCATCGCCCAGCGTGGATCTCATCAAGGGCCCAACGAAAAACTGTCCAATCTTCCTCATTTAACTCAAAGTGGTCGGTCAGCACCCCGCCATGAATTTTAATCCCGGTGATATGCATCTCAACCAAGCGGTCAGTGGGCAGGGCGTGAAGATATGCTTTGACATCCACGTTTGAACTATCCGCAGCAATTCTGGCGTGGGCTAAATCCAACAAGAACATGCAGCCCGTATCTTCAACAACCTGTGAAAAAATCTCTGGATTGGCAGCCGGTTGGAGGTGCATATTCGCATTGGTGAAAGGGAGATTTTCCAAAGCAACGGCATAGGTGTCGAGGTGGTCGCGCATATGCTGGATTTCATCCCGCCAGAGGGTATTAATTCGCTTCAGCTCAGCAGGACTCCCTGGATTGAAACCACGCGGCGTGACAAGGTGGGTGTTGACGTGCGGCGTGGCGGTGGTTTCTAAAAGTTTGTGGATTCTGGAGAAATCGGCCCGGAAGGTATTTCCGAAGCCCACTTCCAGGTCGAAATGGAGGCCAATTTGACCGTAGGGCCGGGCTTCGGTGATCATCCCCTCCCAATCGGGGCATTTGATCAGATCAATTTTTACGGCACCTTCTTTAAGCAAACCTATCAGCGGATTGGAATAGTTAACCGCAAGTTTCATTTTTGAATTGCCTCAGATTGCCTCAAAGGAATCGTTGGGGCGCCAGGCTGGCGCGCACGCTGCCAGGAAGATCAGGTCTTCATCGCCATGGTTAAAAATTTGGTGAACGTCCATTGGTTCGATCAGGACGGCCTCCCAGGGCTGCAGTGTAAACACGTCATCGTTGATTTGTAATGTTGCTGTGCCAGATAGAATTAAATAAGATTCATCGGAGGCTTTGTGGAAGTGCGGCAGGCAAGATTTCCCGGGTAGTATGGTAATGCGGGCCAGGCTGTGGCTGGCAACGCCTCCAGCGACCAGACCAAGCAGTTCCTGGACGATTTCACCATAGTCGCTGATGATTGGTTCTGGGTGATCTTCCGTTCTGATTGTAATCATTGAAAGCTCCTTAGATAAACGCTAGATTGCTACTGTGGTTTGATCAAACACGCTAATTATAAACAGAACATTGGGCGGTCATTGACCGCTGTCGAGGGGAGATTTCCGAAATCTTCAATACCCTCAATCAGATTAGGGTTTTTACGTCTGCGACGCCTCCGGATGTGTAAAAATATCGTATTGCGCTTCGAGCTCCTGCCGGAATTGACGGGTATAAAGGTTGTAATACTTTCCCTTTTGGTTGATCAATTCTCGGTGATTGCCCATTTCCTGAATCTGGCCATTTTCAATCACGATGATTTTATCCGCGCGTTTGATGGTTGAAAGCCGGTGCGCAATAATAAAACTGGTGCGACCCGCCATCAATCGTTCCATACCGCGCTGAATGAGGGCTTCTGTCAATGTATCAACAGAGCTGGTGGCTTCGTCCATAATGAATAGCTCGGGTTGGGCTAAAATTGCCCGTGCGATACTGAGAAGCTGCTTTTGACCTACAGAAAGTAAATTCCCACCTTCGCCCACATCTTGTTCGTAGCCCTTTTCAAGCTGCGTTATAAAATCGTGAGCACCAGCTAGTTTTGCAGCTTCTTCGATTTCTGTATTCGTGGCATTGAGTTTCCCGTAGCGGATATTTTCGCGCACGGAGCCCGAGAAAAGATGAGGTGTCTGCAAAACCATACCAATCCGGGATTGAATATCTTCCAGTTTCATATCCAAGTAATCGACATCATCGAAATAAACGGTGCCGCTGGTGGGCTCGTAAAATCGGCACAGGAGGTTGACGATGGTGGTCTTTCCACCACCTGTTGGCCCAACCAGGGCCACGGTTTCTCCCTGTTTGACGTGGAAGTTTAATCCTTTGATGACCGGGTCATCAGTTTCATAGTGGAAGTGAACATTGTCAAAACGGATATCACCTGTGATGCTTTTCGTCTGGATGGTTCTGGTTCGGTTTTTAACATCCGGTTCTGTATCGACCAGGTTGAAAATCCTTTCAGCGGATGCAATTGCATTTTGCATCTGTGCGTAAACGCGAGCCATATCCTGGATGGGCCACATAATGAAAGTAACATAGGAGACAAAAGCCTGAATGCCGCCGACCGTCATCACGCCAAGTTCAACCTGGAGACCACCTTGCCAGAGGACGAAGCCCAGACCAACCGCGCTGATTAACTGGACGGTGGGCAAAAATAGCGCCGAAAGCCAGGCCGCTTTATAACTGGCCTGGTACATACCTTCTGTGAGTTCGCTGAATTCAGCTAAATTATCATCCTCCCTGGCGAGGGCTTTGATGACCCGTACGCCAGTAATGCCTTCATTGAAGGCTCCGGTGATTTTTGAATTCATCTTACGAGAAAGCCGATAGTGGTAGAGGATGCGCACACGAAATTGAAAAGCAACCACCGCCAATAAAGGCAGCATAGCCAGCACAATCAGCGCCAAACTAGCATTGATTTTAAACATAAATATTGCGGCGGTAGCAATATTGACCACTGCCCAGGTGACATCTAGTAAGCCCCAGGTGATCAAATCTGCCAGGCGTTCAGTATCTGAAGTCAGGCGAGCCATGATCCATCCCACCGGTGTTTTGCTAAAATATGAAAGTGAAAGAACCTGCAAATGGTTGAACATTTGTTTGCGCATATCGTAACGCACGCGCTCTCCTAACACACCCGTCAGGTAAATGAACCCAAAAGCAAGCGCTGCCTGAAATAACATGATGCCGCCATAGATGGCGATGATGCGTACAATCGCGGCATGGCTGCCAGCACGAATACCTTCATCAATGACTTGTGCGCTCCGATAGGTGTTGTAGGCGTCAATAATAGAAACGAAGGCAATGCACAAAAGAAATCCAACCACCCAGCGCCAATGGGGCATCAGTAAAGCCAATAATCGGCGCAGGATGGGCGTGCTCAGCTTGCCATAATCTTTTTCCTCGAATTCATCAAATGTTGACACTTGAAATTTCCTTCTCTAATTCAAGTTCGATCTTGGTTTGAATATTAAAAATATCCTGATACATCGTGCTGGTTTTCATCAATTCTTCATGCGTACCCTGCTGTACGATTTCCCCTTTGTCAAACACAAGAATCAAATCGGCATCCATTACGCTTTGAATACGGTGAGCAATGATGAACGTTGTGCGGGTTTGCATCAGCTGTTCCAGGGCAGCACGGATTTGTATTTCGGTTTCAGAGTCGACGCTGGAGGTGGAATCGTCCAGAATTAATATAGCTGGATTTTTAAGGACTGCTCGGGCGATAGCGAGGCGCTGTTTCTGACCGCCAGAAAGCGTTACGCCGCGCTCGCCAACCAGCGTGTCGTACCCGTTGGGAAATGATATGATCACGTCGTGCACCGCAGCAAATTGGGCTGCTTGGATGACTTCTTCTTCTGAAACGGTACGTTGTACACCGTAGGTGATATTTTCACGAATCGTGCGAGAGAATAAGAAAGGTTCCTGTTCTACGATCCCGATTTGTGAGCGCAGATATTTACGTGGATATCTGGTGATATCGACTCCGTCGAGGGTGATCAGGCCGCTGGTGGGATCGTAAAAACGCGGCAGGAGGTTGACCAGGGTCGTCTTGCCGGAGCCGGTAGAGCCTAACAGGGCGATCACGTCGCCCGGGTTGCAATTAAAACTCACCTTGTTGAGAACAGGATGTCCCGGCTCGTACTCAAAGCAAACGTCTTTGAAAATAATCTCTCCGGTGACATTGTCTTTGGCCTGATAGTCGCCTTCTAACAGCGGCTCACGCTGTTCTTTAAGCAGTTCAGCAACTCGCTTGTATGAAACCATCCCAGTGGAAGTTTGGACGATTAAACGCCCCAGGTTGCGCAGCGGCCAGATGATCCAGATAACCAACGCGATGAACGCCATGTAGGTGCCAACCGTGATCTCACCATTTAAGGCCATCACAGCGCCAGTGTAATAAGAGACGAGCAGTTGTGCACCGCAGATAATGTCCGAAATCGGCCAGAACAATGACTCGATTGAGAGCAAGCGCTTACCAAGACTGAATTTGTGCCAGTTTTCCTGATCAAATTTATAGCTTTCGTAAGCTTGCCGGGCAAAAGCCTTCACGACCCGCACTCCGGTCAGGTTTTCCTGCAAGCGGTTGCTGAGGGTGGCTTCCTGCTCCTGGTAGGCCTCGTAGGCTTTAGATACACGTGAGAAAAAATAGACCGAAACAGCGATGATAGCTGGCGTGGCGACCACAGATACCCATGCCAGACGGGGGCTCAGCTGCATAATTGCCACGAAATTGATCACAAATATTAAGATGATGCGACCGATGCCGATCGCCTGGTCGCTAAAAAAGCGGTTGAGGGCATCGATATCCGAGGTAGCACGCGCAATCAGGTCGCCCGTTTGGGCTTCGGCATGATAGGCAAACGGCAGTCGCTGCAGGTGGTCAAATAAGAAGTTGCGCAGACGCCGGGTTGTACCTTCAGCGGTTTTGGCAGCCAGCCAGCCTGAAATAAACGTGAACGTTCCCTGGAATAAGGCCAGCCCAATAAACATGACGATGATGATGAGCATGTCCGGGCCGAAATTACGAGGCACAACGATCTCATCGATGAAACGGCGTAAAACCAGGTAAATGCCTGTGCGCGAGATCGTCGCCACCGCCAAGGCAGTGGTGGCGCCTAAATAAAACAACCTGTAGCCTTTAAACAGGCGCCATAAGCCAACCAAACGATTTTTGGAAAGTGTTTGGCTTAAATCAAGATCATAATAAGTATTTTTAGACACAATAATCTCACTCCAGTGAAGGTTTACTTGGGTTGGCCAGTTACAAACAGTGCAGGTCGCGGTGCAAGGCCAAAAATATTTCGGCACGTGGAAATTTCACCCACTGGTCCGTTTTATACAGCGGTGCGAAGCTTGCTTTTGGTTTATTTCCCAAGGTTCAAGTTTACCGCGCTATTTTCTGCGTGTCAATTTCAACCAGGTGACTCATTGTTTTCCCCTGGACTTCGTTGAACCGACGATGCCTGGTGATGTTGATGAATAAAATGTATCGAAACCGCAAGAATCCCCTTGCTGACGGTATAAATTTATTCAAACCGGCTTTCATCCTGGTTAAAGCGGGTGTTGATTAAGTGAAGCACACGCTCAAAAATTGTCTCTCGTTCACGATCAAGGATCACACAATGACCTGAGTTCTCCATCTTGAGGTGGAGCTTCACCTTCGAGCCGATCTTCTTTAGGATAATCTCAGCAGATTCTGGCGCGATAGTACGGTCATGTTCGCCGGTGAAGATCATCACAGGCTGGGTGATTTCTGGCAGCCTGCGCCGGACATGCTTTTGGAGTTTGTGCAGCTCTGCTGCTGCCTTGACCGGGTTGACCGTATAGCCTTTCCACAGCAGGCCGTCATCTTTGTCCTCTTTCTTCAAGTACTCGAGAAAAGGCCATAACAGGCGGGATGTCCACAGGTTTTTGATCTTTATCGCCGGGGCAAACAGAAACAAACCGCTGATTTCAGGGTGCTGGTGGGCAAGTTCTAATGTCAGCAAACCGCCCATCGATTCTCCGCCTATGTAAATCTGATCACATCGCGACAGCAATTTTTCATAATAATGTTTGACCTTTTCAACCCACATCGGCCAGGTGGCGCGATTTAGATCGTCGGGGTTGGTTCCGTGCCCCGGGAGCAGGGGGCCGGCAACGGTAAACCCTTCAGCGTGAAGTTTATTTGCCAGAAGGCGAACTTCGGCGGTGGTGGCGGTGAAGCCATGTATCAACAGGATGCCGGTTCGGTTGCCTATCCAGAAAAAATCGTCGCCATCCAGGTGGGGGTTTTTGATGAAGGTAGGGTTGTTCGTCATTTTTTAACCTCTGTCATGGTTCGGGTCGCGGCAGGCAGGATCGCTATTCGGGCGTCTGCAGATAATTGGTTGGTGATCCGCAAGGTCAAATCGTTGATCAATTCTGGCTTGCTGGGCGTAAGCTTCCAAGCTTTAACGGTTTTCGGTGGGATCTCTGATACCAGCACGATGTTGATGCGCAGGGCTTCCCGGGCAATCTGGAAAGCCTTGTGAGGGCCAACCTGGAAAAAACCGGATTGAAAATGGTCGATGACAGCCTGGTGTGAATCTGCGTTGCGGATATAGCCCTCATAGCTGGCACTGCCAGAACCCTCCGGGCAGGCAGCCAGCAAAACCACCCAGCCGCCGTCGCGTGTGATCCTGGCGGCGTGGGTGAGGCCTTTTTGACTCTGGTACAGGTTGATATCCTTGGGCGCTCCACCCGGCGAGGCGATCACCAGGTCGTAAGGCGCAGAAACCTCCACGCCGAAGTACTGCCTTACAAGGGGGATAGCGGCATCCATGACGGCAAGGGGCGAGCCGAAAAAGACTTTAAGGACGCGTTTATGCTCATCCAGAATCGTGCCCAGGGAAAATTGGACGCCTGCTTTGCGACCGATCTCCTCAATTTCCTGGCGTAAAGGGTTGATGTTGTATTCGCCAGTCCGTGCATAGGGATGGGTAAGTCCGGCGTGGTTGGCATCAATGGTGGCGCGCCCTGCCAGGCCGATGGCGGCAGTTTTGATGCCGCCGGAAAAGCCCATAAAATGATGGGGTTCGATATTACCCACGGAAAATTTCAGGTCACAATTGTAAAAATCTGCGTTGATATGGATCGGGTTGCCGTCGCTGGATTTGCCAAGGTCTGCCATGGGCGAGCGGTCACAGTCGTGAACATGAACCCTGTAGCGCTCAATGATCGATGGGTCTAAAATTTGAGGCAATTCATCGGGCGTCATGGGCGTATGGGTGCCGCTGCCAATAAACAGGGTGACCTGGTCGGGTGCGAACCTAAGGCTTTCCAGGTGATTGAGCAGGTGAACAATGGGGTTGGGTTTGGGAACGGGCCGGGTTTTATCGTTGATGGCGATGCCCACCGTTTGCGTGTTTTTGATTAGATCTTGGCCGATACCGCCGACAGGGTTGCCAAGCGCGGTGAAAATCGCCTCGTTGGGGTCTGGCAGAGGGTCACAGACCTGGGGGGTAAGCAAGTCAACCTGGAATGTATCCGGCACGTGGACGGTTATCTGGTCATGACCATAGGGAAGGGTATAAAGCACGATGGTTTATCTCCGATGCAGCGGTGTTATTGTGTGGCACGGACACGGGGGAACCGTGTCCGGTGGTGCATTAAAGCTGTACTCATTATAACCTTGCATGTTACAGCAGAGACGTATTTTGTTACTGATTGTTGTGAGCTTGGCAGTAGAGACCTGTGAATTGAGAACCGTCTGAATTGCAGGCAAAAAAATACCGTTGCACTTACGGGTTGAATCTAAGCATGTAACAACGATGTTTTCAAAGCATTAAACGAAACAGATATCCCTCCTGCCAATGGAACGACAGTCTTTTATGGTTTACCATGAACAACATGATTGGTTTTCTTTGTGTGCCCGGTTCGCCAAAGCTATTTTCACAGCGGCTGATCAAACCTTTGAATTTCGACCCAATAACCATTCGGGTCGATGATGAAGAAATGATAGATGCCATATTTTGGATTGTGGATGGGTGGATTGGGGAGGTTTTGTCCCCTGGCTTGCAGGGCTGCATACCAGCCATCGACATCTTCACTGACCAGGGTCAGGATCACCTTGCGACCCGGCTCAACGGGTTCAATATGTTCGCAGAAGCCCAGGTAGGCCTCTCGGGTGACTTTGAAAATCAGGCAGGTGCTCTGTTCGCGCGCCAGGGGCAGCCCTAAAACATCCGTATAAAACCGGTGGGTTTCTTCCAGGTTGCTGGCATGTAAAAAAGTAATTTGCTGGTTAATTTCCAAAGCAGGCATAGGGCGCTGATCCTTTCCGGGGAAATGTAAATGAAACCCAGGTCAGGCGATGATCTCCCGAATTTCATTGTAGAGCGGCTGCAAACGTTTGTACATGCGCTTATAAACCCGTTCGTACAGGTCGGTGTAGATTTTGTGGCGGTGCGGGTCCGGCTCAAAGGTATCCCCGAGGTGCGTCATTTCCGAAACCGCTTGGTTGAAATCCGGATGCAAACCCAAACCGACGGCCACATCAATGGCGGCGCCAAGCCCAGAGGCTTCATATACATGGGGGCGGGCAACGGGCAGCCCAAAGATATCGGCCGTGATTTGCATCACACCCGGGCTCTGACTGCCGCCGCCGGCGACCCTGAGTGCGGTGATAGGGATCTTTGAACGCTTTTCGGTCCTTTCCATCCCTTCCAAGAGGGCATACCCCAGGCCCTCAATGATAGCACGGTAAAAATGAGCGCGAGTGTGCACATCGCCAAACCCAATCACGGCGCCTTTGGCCTCCGGGCCGGGGATCTTCAACCCGGGCGACCAGTAAGGCTGCAGCATGAGACCCTCTGCACCGGCCGGCACGGTCTGAAGCAGTTTGTCGAACAAAGATTCGGCTTCTACCCCAAGCTTTTCGGCCTCCCGTTTTTCAACCAGGCCGAACTCTTCTTTGAACCAACTCACCATCCAAAAACCGCGATAGATCTGCACTTCCAGTGAGTAAGCGCCCGGCACGGCAGCCGGGTAGGGTGGAATCAGCGGGATCACCTCAGAGTATTTTGTATGGGTGGTGTTGATGGTGGCCGTGGTGCCGAAACTCAGGCAGCCGATATGCGGTTCCAGGCAGCCTGCCCCGATGACCTCGGTGGCTTTATCCGCGGCTGTGGCAATTAATGGCAGCCCTTCGGGGATGCCGGTGGCTTCGGCTGCCTCACGGGTGATGTGCCCTAATAGCTGGGCAGGCGCTACAAGCTCTGGTAGCTGTTCTCTGTCAACCATCACTGCGTCCCATTTCCAATCGGAAGGCTTGGCCCACCCCTGGCTTTTGTAGTCAAATGGGATGTATCCAACCTGACAGCCGATTGAATCGACAACTTTGCCCACCAGCTTATGAGTCAGGTAACCTGAAAGGAACACGTACTTATCCGTTTTTTTCCAAATTTCGGGTTGATGAGTTTTAATCCAGTTGGCTTCGGCCTCAGCCTGAAAATAACGCACCGTATCGGACATATTAGCCAATTTGAATAAAATGCCCCATACGCCGCCTACAGGCGGCAAACCTTCAGTGCGGCGTTGATCCAACCAAACCATCGCCGGCCTTAAAGGCTGCTGATTTTCATCCAGGTTAATGACCGTGGAGCGTTGGGTGGTTAAGCCCACCCCAACGACGGCGTCTTTATCCACGCCGTCCATTGCCCACAATTCCTGGCAAGCCTGGCAAACACCCTGCCAAAACACATTGGGGTCCTGTTCAGCCCAACCGGGCTTTTCTGAATAATAGGGCTGGATGGGGACTCGCTTTTTGGCGATTAACTGCCCTCTTAAATCAAAAATTAATGCCCGCACACTCTGTGTGCCGTTGTCAATAGCCAGGATTTGTTCAGCTGCCATGCTTCCCTCCAATAGGTGGTGATTGTGTGTTGTGTGTTTACTCTACTATAACCGAAGAAGATCTGGAATTTAGATAAATCAATAAAACGAACTAGTGGATATATCTACCCTTTAGTAAGAGATCTCCTTGATCATTCTTTCTTCAACACCTTCATCATTTACTATTAATAGATACGAGCAATGAATTGAACAACAGGATAAAAACCTGGTATCGTCATCCTTTTCTTAAATGCCCGGTTCAAACTCGTTGGTTATCCAGTGCCATTTACAGAAAGGATGCCCTTTCTAATCAACATATAGTTTTTATTAGGCAAATGAAAAAATCAGATAAGGGATATTGAGTAAAAAATCAAAATATATTAATTACCTGAAAACGAATTCATTGTTGAACAGATAAAACTATTTGTCAGACTTCTAGTAGCCCTCAACCCAAGAATTACCTTGACCCTTATCAACATGAACATCTTCTCAGCTCATTATGCATTTGTATAAAAAGGTGTTTTCCCGGGTCTTTGTCTGCAAGCAACAAAATCACTCAATCCTGGAAAGAAAAATCAATCAAAATGCAACTCTTTTAGGTAACGATAAACTGTTGGCTCAGAAATCGATAGTTCCTTTGCCACAATCCGAACAGTACCTTTAATTTTGAATAAATTATATGAATTTACCGAATCAACAACTTCCATTCGACCATTTTTATCTAATTCATCACACTTTTCAAAACCTAATTTTTCAACGGTCTTTTGGCAGATATTTTTGATGACATCTGAAGCTGTATTTACAACATTGCCGGTTAGATTCTCTAAACCCATAAGATAACCAGGTGAGTCGTCTTCTATCCAAAAGAAAAGTTCGTTTTTTGAAAAAGTATATAAATCTACCAAGTTACTAATATTCTCGTTAACACCGATAATTCCAATGATCTTATTGTTGCTATCTCTAATATAAAAAACCGAAAGCAATAATTGTGTGCCGTCAGACAGTTGACAGCGAACGTTAGAGACAAAATCATTGTTGTTGGTGTATTCTTCATCGAACAATATGTTTAGTGAAAGGTTTAGCAAACCATCATTTACCTTTCTGCCTGAAATATGGCCATTCTCTATTGCGACAATAGAATGTTCTAAATCGTCAAAGCAATGTAAAACAACCTCATATCTTGGACCACAAACACTTGCAAGGAATTTAACGAATGGTAAATATTTTGATACGATATGCCTATTGTTCATAATGGCTCATTCCAAAATCAGTTTTTTATTTAAGTAAATATCTTTTGTTTCTTGATTGTTATTCTCTACAAAAACAATCCAGAAATAATCAGATAGCATTAAAAATCAATGATTATTGCAAGAAACAAGTTCAGAATTATGCTCTAAATTAAAGTTCAAAGGCAAAGAAGTTTCCTTGGGCTGTTTGTCAATAAGATATTTCCTTCATCTCGAATCAAAATTGTGTCCTCAACCTGTAGGCCTCCCCATCCTAAGTGATAGAAAGGTGTTTCAATACAAATCACCATTCCATCCTGTAATTGGGCTTTGTTGTTTGAGCTGATTAGTGGCCCTTCATGTATGAATAAACCAATACCGTGACCACAATGATGTCGGTTGTATGAAAGCAAGCCAGCCTTTCTGGTAGAACTTACTGCCATATTGAATATATCAGAGCACTTAACTCCTGATTTTGAAACATTTATTGCCTCAGTCAACCCTGACAGAATGGCTTTGTATACCGATTTCACTTGATCATCACACTTACCCATTACTGCTGATCTTGACATATCAGCATGATAACCAAAATAGCTACATCCCACATCAGCCCGTATCATATCACCATTATTTAGTCTGTTACTCGTTGAAGGAACTGTGTCTGAAAATGCAGCTCTAGATGAAAAAGTAAAAACAGAGAAAGTATTATCTCCTCCTTGGTCAATCACGCGTTTCTGGTATATCTGACTAGTTTCTAATTCAGACATTCCAATTTTCATGTTTTCAAATGTGTAAAGCAAGGAACTCTCCGCAATACTAGATGCTTTAGACAAAAAAGTAATCTCTTCATCTGTCTTTACTTCTCTTAATTGGTCAATAATTGAAGTCCCATCAATAAATTTGATTCTAGGAAAACTTTCATTAATAATTGTCAATTCGTTGCCAGTTAAGCCGCGATATTCTAATGCAATTAATCCCTCTNNNNGTTAATATTTCTGCCAAGGCGTCTGTGCATGTGCTATGAATAGATAGAATCTTCTTTTCAACTTTTTTTGCTATATCATCAGTTGGTGAATAATCATTAAACCGAAATGACCCATATGAAGAAACATCCTTTTCTTTAATTTTATTTTCAAAGGCTGAAGGAAGATCTATAGCTGGAAGAACACATTTAACTATGTTCTTTTTAGTAATGAACACTGAAAAAACACTGACTTGGGGATTTAATTTCTTTGAAAAAGGATAAAAGCCTGATACATAGTAGTTATTTTCAATGCTTGTAGTAATTAAAGCAATTATTCCTTTGTCATTTAATATTTTTGCTAAGAGAGTTTTCTTGGTTAATTCCATTTTAAAAAACCTTTTCTTATTATATTATTTTCTAATTTAATAATCATCTTTTTGAATTATTTCTTCAGAGAAGAATTGCATATGATCCCTGGTTTCCGACAGGCATGAATCAGTGAAAATC
>LSQX01239598.1_pt1 | contig 28880 bp, 24 predicted proteins | sample 654561 | NCBI WGS metagenome assembly LSQX01 (sample SAMN04489861, study PRJNA283612) | anaerobic digester metagenome | isolation source: 4 biogas reactors fed with cattle manure at either 37C or 55C with and... | place: Denmark: Kongens Lyngby | collected 2014
GCCAGCAATATGATACCTATGCCATGCGTATCATTTGTTACCCACAGCAAATCATTCTTGTAATATTCCTGCCTGTACGAAAAGTTGGAGCCACGGCATACTCCGTATACATTCCCGCAATAATCGATACTTATGGTCATTAATCCTCTCCAGGCTTTGTAAACCGAACCAATATACCGTTTAGCATCACTCAGCCAACCGAGGCGGATCCCTTTTGCGAAAGCATATGTAAACATGGCTGTGCACGATGTTTCCTCATATGATTCAGGATCGGTAAGAACCTGGTGCCATAATCCGTTTTCACCCTGGAGCTTTAGATAGTTTTCACACAACACTCTGTAAAAGTCCATAAGATGTGTATAATCCATATGATTCTCCGGCAAAACTTCCAGAACTTCCGAAAGAGCAAACAGCACCCAACCGTTCCCTCGCCCCCAGGGCACAAACGTCGGTGTGTTGTATTTGAAATCGTAAATGTGGGACATAACCCCGTGTTCGGGCATATACAAGTATTCTTTATATAACAGGAACTGCCGTGCCGCATCATCAATATAGTCCAGCTTCCCGGTAAGGCCATAATATTTGGCCAGAAACTGGTTCCCCATATAAAGATCATCGGCCCACAGGGTTTCATCTCCTCGCCAGAAAGCGCCGTCCTCTTTCCTGATTTGGTGATTCGCAATATAGTCTGCAATTTTCTCAATGACAGGTAGAAAACCCTTTTTCCCTGTCTCCCGGTAAAGCTCGATAACGGCGGCCCCAAAAGAACCACAGTCGTCAAGGGCGTCCAATTCAACCAGCTGATGGTTCAACGATTGATATCCATACTCTTCCCGGTCATAAAGGGAGTATTCATACATCCGGATACATTCTTCGGCATGGTTTACCGCATACTCTTTTATATCTTCTCTTCGAAGCAGCCTCGAAATACGCAGCAGGCCATATAATGTAACCCCCAAATGGTAATGCCATTTCCCGTACAGATTATTCTCAAGATAAGGCCTTACCCGGAAACCGGGTTTATCGAGACACCAGTATACACCTCTGCCGTCATTGTTAAACAGCCTGTATACATCGATTATTTCATCGTAAGGAATATTCGGTGGAGAACTGAACGGGCCCAGATAGATCCACGCATCATCCGCTCCTTTTATATTGCAAGGCTGCTTAAAACCCGTCTGTTCTCCATCTATTACCGCCGTCATCTTATAGCCCCACTCTCTGGAGCGTCTATGGGATTCAACCAGAATATCGTGATCACCATGTTCAAGCCTGATGCGAAATTTAAATCTACCGGCATCTTCCAGGCTAAAAACTTTTCGTTTGTCAATCCAAACATTCATCGGGCCTGATGTTTCGCCTTCCATTGCGCAGGTGCCGCCGCGGCCCATAACAAAAAGCTTGGTCCATCCATAGGCCACGATTCCGCTTTGCTGACCAAAAATACGCGAAAACACAGGTCTTTTGGTTTCCTTCCCTTCCCATTCCAGGGCAGGATACCATTTCAGCCCTGTGGCTTCCTCAGGCATTCTTACCTCGATGTTTGCTTCATCAAGGCTATTGTCCGAATCTGACAATTCGGAATATACCCATCCTCCCTGACCGTATCGTTCAATAAAAGGGGACATAAAATGGAGGGGACACCATTTTCCGCTTGTAGAACCCAGAATGCATCCAAAACCAGCAGGTGTCTTAAAGGTTTTAACCAGGAAGCTATTCCATCCCTTAACCAGTGACAGTTTTATTATTCTTGGAATATGACGATATCTTTCCTCTTCAATGAGTGAACGGCACTGAAGCTTACTGTTTACAAACAGAAATGTCGGGGATCTGAATGTTATTGATAAACTAATCTCGCAATCCTCATCACACCAAAGCATTGCGAATGCATAAGCATGCTTTCCGGAAGGGGCTGTGGGGTATTTCCTTTCAAAGTCCAGATCGTATCTGCCATCGGGCATTTGCATGAATCCGTTTTTGCTGTATACTCGTAAAGTAAAATGATATTCAGGATTGTTTCCGATATAACGATTGGAGATAACCCTCATAACATCCCGTATATCACCGTCGCATTTTTCCAAGATGCTTTCTTCTTCAATAAAATATCGTCCCATAGCACCCAAACCTTTTATTTTATATACTCATTATACATCAACTTTTTATACCTGTGGTAGCAATTCCTTCAACAAAATGCTTTTGTGAAAAGAAGAACACCATTACTGGAGGAATAATTGCAATAACCGACATTGCCATCACCTGATTCCAGTTTACCGACGCCTGGATGTCAAGGGCCATTCTAAGCCCGAGAGATACCGTATACTTCTTGATGCTGTTTACATATATTAAAACATTGAAAAAATCATTCCATGTCCATATGAACTGAAATATGGCCGCCGAAAAAAGCGCCGGCTTACAAAGCGGAAGCAGAATTTTTACCAAAATCGTGAACGAGTTGCATCCGTCGATAACAGCAGACTCGTCAAGCTCTTTGGGTATTCCTCTTAGGAATTGAACCAGCATAAAAATAAAGAATGAGTTCGTCGCAAACATAGCTGGTATTATAAACGGACTGTAACTGTCCAGCCAATCCAAAGAATTGAACAATATGTATCTGGGAATGATAATTACAGCATTAGGCAGCATCAGCGTAGACAGCATCAGGATAAACAATATGTTTTTGAATGGGAATTCAAACCGTGCAAACCCATATGCCACAATGGTGCTTGAAATCAAGGTGCACACCATTGTAGGAACCACCATCTTAAGTGTATTCATAAAAAACACACCGAATGTAAATTGTCCGCTGCCCTTCCATCCCTGTGAATACGAATCCCAGACAAATTGAGAAGGAAACAGACTAAGTGTTCCGAATATTTCATTGTTAGGTTTAAATGACGCTGAAATGAGCCATATCAGAGGGAATATCATTGCAAAACCTGCAAATACCAATACAAAATATGCAAAGAACTTGTTCGATTTTACTCTCATGTTTACCTACCTCCATCAGTATAGTACACCCAACCGGTTGAAGATTTGAATATGAGCGATGTAAATATGAGAATAATGACAAACAAGACCCACGAAAGCGCGCTTGCGTATCCCATTTTAAAGAACCGGAAGCCGTCATCAAAAACCTTCAGTACATACAAATAGGTTGCATTCACTGGCCCACCGTTTGTAATGACCAATGCCCCTGTAAACTCCTGAAAAGCGTTAATCAACTGCATGATGAGGTTAAAGAAAATAATCGGCGACAATAGGGGCAGAGTTATGTTGAAAAACATACTTATTCTTGATGCTCCGTCCACTTTACAAGCCTCATACAGCTCAGACGGAATTTGCTTCAGTCCTGCAAGAAATATTACCATGGAGGATCCGAATTGCCACACAACAAGGCTGCTCAGGGTATAGATGGCTAACGACGGGTTTCCAAGCCAATTTGTTGGCGGAATGGAAAAGATGGATAACAGACTGTTGAAATACCCGTCCTTCATAAACATTGCTTTCCACAATATGGATATTGCAACACTTCCGCCCATGATCGACGGAATGTAATATACCGTTCTGAAAAAATTCACAAATTTCAGTTTCATATTCAGCAGCATAGCGATGAGCAGAGCAGAAACAAGCTTTAGCGGTACCGACAGAAAAACATAAGTGAATGTAACCTTCAGTGATTTCCAGAAAAGTTCATCCTTTGTGAGCATGTATATATAATTCTGCATACCCACAAACTCACGCTTACTGAACATATTGAAATCCATAAAAGAGTAAAAGAAAGATGAAATCAGCGGATAAAACTGAAAGATAAAAAAACCGATAAGCCATGGAGATATGTATAGCAATCCGGTAAATTGGCTTTTTGCACGGTATATATTGCGGTAATATACTCTCTTCATTTTGGCGGGTTTTTCATTTGCTTGCTTCACGTCAAACATTTCCGCGGTTTCCTTTCAAAAAAATAACAGATTGGTTACCGCAGAGCAATGAAAAGGGTACTCATTGCTCTGCGGGACCATTTGATTTGCTTGGTATAGCTTAACATCAGACTTCCTATAGAGGGTTGTTCCACTTGTGGTTTGGAACACAAGAGTTTATCACAGAAGCGTACCAAAAGGAGTGTACCACCGGAGCAAACCTACCGGAACGCTCCTCATCGCTGGAACACTCCTAATGGACTACGCTTCCCGGTAAGGAAAATAAAACTATTAAGGGGGATAGAATTAATTTCTCAGTTCATTCAGTTTTTCTTCAAGCTTACTAACCAGTTCCTCCGCAGCAGCTTCCGGCGTTTTAACCTTGAAAGCCATTTCGGTAAACAGGTCAAGGGTAATTTTGTCTATTTCGGCATTATTACTGATATCATTTACAGGTGAACCTGCATTTTCCGTTCCTTTCGCAACCGCGTCAGCAAGAAGCGGATTCAATTTGTCTGCGCCTACCAGTACATCCATTGCGGCTTGTGTAGGAGGCACGCCTCTTGTATCTCCCAAGATAATCAGTGCATCAGCGTCATTATTATAGAAGTCCATAAACTTGGCGCTTTCTTTCAGATTACCGGTCTTTTTGTTAATCGAGGTAAGAACACCGGGCTTCACAGTAATACCGGTATCTTCACAGCCGGGCATTACCGGGGGAAGCATGACGCCAAGATCAAAGGTCGAATTCCCCATTATTTTGGGTATGGTTGAGTCAAAATTAAATATGATACCCGATTTTCCATTTTGCCATATGGGATGTTCATCGGCTTCAGAAATGGTTCCTGTATCCTCAAACGGAACTACAACGCCATTGTCGATAAGGGTTCTGAAATAACTGAAAGCCTCGGTAATAAGCTCTTTATCGTAGCCCAATGTATAATCGGAATTGGCCAGATTGCTTCCCGTTTTTTGCTTCATGTATGACAGGATCAGCAACCTCATCATACCGAAATGCGGTTGAATCAAATAGCATTCCGGATCCTCCTGATGAATTCTTGTTCCAATTTCAAGCAGGTTATCCCAATCCAACTTTGTCTCTGGATCAATGCCGAACCTTTCGAAAAAGTCCACGTTATAAATGAAGGTCGCGGTTGCTATGCTTTTGGGTAGTCCTTGAAGTTTTCCTTCCACTTCACAGTAATTCTTAAGAAAAGTTCTATCAAACCCGGACATATCTATTTGATCTTCCATGGTGTACAAATCAACAAACATTTCGCCTTGTTTGTACAAATCTGCAATCCAGATTGAATCTACTTGCATAACATCGGGTGCTGCTTCTCCGGCAAGCTGTGTAACCATTTTTTGATAGTAATCTGCATAGCCGCCATATTCCGCTTCGATCGTTACATGCGGATTTCTGTCCATATACAGCTGAATCGCTTCCAATGTTGCCTGATGCCTTGCATCTCCTCCCCACCACGAGAATCTTAATGATACTGTTTTGGGGGCTTCGGTTGGTGTTTCTGAGCTACCTGACGTGACACCTGTGTCCGTTCCGGATTCTGTCGGCTTACACCCTGAAAAAACCATCAGAAGCATTGCGATCAAGCAAATAACTCCTATCCATTTTCTTAATTTTCTCATACCCTAACCTTCCTTTCATTGACATTGTTTCCACGCTTAAATATTAACAAAATCTGCCGCAACACAAAATACCTCTGCTTTAGAAAAGGTGTTTATTTTTGTCCATTTTTTCGTGTTAGGCACATATCTTGTCATTTGGTTTGTTTATCTGTCTTTCTGTTGAATTAAAGGCTTATATGAAATATAATGAAGATGCAGAATTTGTTAATGCGAACGGTCAAATCGATTATGGCTCGGCCATAATGCAGGGATGCAATATGTATAATCTGGTTATTATTGACGATGAAACAAAAATACGGAATGGATTATGTAATTATTTCCCTTGGCATGAGGTCGGCTTTCAGGTTGTTTATGATGCAAAGAACGGCAAAGATGCCTTGGATTACATACAGCACCACCATGTGGACGTAATCCTGTCCGATATAAAAATGCCTGTCATGTCCGGTATTGAACTAATCGAACAGCTACACAGACGTAAATCCCAAATAAAAGTAGTTTTTCTGACAGGTTTCAAGGAATTTGAATATGCGCAGAAAGCGCTTATTTATGGTGCTGTTAATTTAATCGTCAAACCAACAAAGTATCATGAACTTGTGGATGTATTTTCGCAGATTAAAAAAGATCTTGACGCAAATGCAGACAATGTTGGAACTTACGATAAATCGGACGGGTGTTACCCTGATACCGATGAACCGGGCTATCACGAGAAGGTCGTGGCCACGATCAAAGCATATGTTGAAGATCATTATGACAGTGTAACACTTGATGATGCAGCGAATCTTGTGCATATGAGTTCTACTTATCTCAGCAAGTATTTCAAGAGAAAGACGGGGCAGAATTTTTCAGACTACGTGCTGTCGGTCAAGATGGAAAAAGCGGCTATGCTTTTGAATGATATTAAATACAGAATATGTGACGTAAGCACTATGGTAGGTTATGAAAATGCAAAAAGCTTCACCACCACATTTAAAAAATATTATGGGAAAAATCCGAAGGAATTCCGTGAAAAAACATAACAGCAAAGCAACCGATTTTTCCCCAATATTTATGCAGAAAAAATATTTCTTCAGGAATTTTTTCCTGTTCATCATTCCCACACTGGTTCCCATATTATTGTTGGGTATCTTCACCATCATATTGTCTAACAATTTTAATAAAGATAGCTTTAAAAAAAACAATACCGCCCTGTTGAAACAGATGGAGACAAATATTGACTTAATCATGAATGAACTGGATGCACTGAACATGAGCTTTAATTACAATATCGATATTTCCCTTCAGATAAAAAATTTATTGGAAAGCTCATCAAGCACCTATGAAGAGTACAGGATCAGCCAGCTTATTAAGAATTTTGTTTCCTCGCCGGCAAACGCGAAACCCTTTGTTCATTGCATATACGTGTATTATAACAACAAAAAAGGAAGATTTATTTCATCGACAAACGGTGTGAATTCCCTGAATCTTTTTGCGGATACGGCATGGTTTGAAACCTTCTCAAGAAATGACATCGATACCGATCTGTACTCTGAAATCAGGTATATATCTCATTATGAATATCAGGCGCAGATACCAGTATTAACCATCTATAAAAGAATATACTCACCCGGCGTCTATAATGCCAATGGTGTGATTGTTTTGAATATATACTTAAACTATTTGGAAAAAATGTTGCAGGACCATATAACATTTAAGAACCAATCTCTTTTTGTCATTGACGAAAACGACAGATTTCTTTTTGGGAACAAGCAATCATCCTCTCTTGGCGAAGAGGTTCTGACAGCAATCAATAAAACAAACGATCCCTATTTTCTTTACCGCTCAGAAACCGACCGGTACAACGTGTTTAAACTCCGATCGGAAAAATACGGATGGACTTACGTGTCTGTTGTTCCGGAAAGCTCGTTTAACCAGCTTCCAACCCAGTTAAGGATACTTACTGTGTTATTGTTGGCGCTTTCACTGATATTGGCAATTGTACCTGCTTATTATCTGACACGAAGAAATCAAAGTAATATAAACCGGATTATCTCAATCATTGACTCCGCGGAAAAGCAGCGCCCCCTTCCTCCTCTTCCGGATGTTGTAAAGGATGAATACAGCTATATTATACACAACATCATGAATACTTTTATGGAAAGAAGCTATCTGAAGCTGCAGCTTTCAGAGAGAAAATACAAGCTCCAGGCTGCAGAGCTGCTTTCCCTTCAATCCCAGATCAACCCTCACTTTCTGCACAACACACTTGAAACAATATACTGGGAAATCCTCCGCGTAAGCGGGAAACCAACGGTCGCGCATAAAATGATCGAGAATCTGTCGGATATTATGAAATACTCGCTAAGCAGCAAAGATAATTTTGTAACCATCGGGGAGGAAATTGAAAACACAAAAAGCTATATCGATATACAGAAATATCGATACGAGGACAAATTTGATGTTTATTGGGACTATTCCCCGCTTGTGAATGACTATAAAGTTAAAAAACTGATCTTTCAGCCTCTGGTGGAAAACAGCATCTACCATGGCATCATAAGGAAGGACACATGCTGCTACATTAAAATAAAAATTGTAAAATCCGCTTCCCACTTACGGATATTCGTGGCAGACAACGGCGCTGGGATTCCGCCGCACAGGCTTAACGAGATAAAGCAAAAGCTTGAATCCAATGATGATCTATCCGAACATATCGGATTATTTAACACCAACAAACGGCTGAAACTGGTATACGGTGAAGAGTATGGCATTCGCATACGAAGCCTGCCCGACAAAGGCACTGTCGTTTTCCTGTATATACCCATACTGATATAGCGCTGCATTAGGTAATTAAAGCAAGCCGTTGCTTCGCAGCGGTTAGCAGCAAGCAGTATAAGCTTGCGTTGCTACAACTCGAACAGCTGCCGGATCTCCTCCTTTGTCAGCTTATGCAGCATCGTTTCTCCGGGCTGAATAACCATGTCGATCATTTCCCTTTTCTTTTCCTGTAAGAGCTGAATCTTCTCTTCGATCGTATTGCGGGTGATCAGCTTGAAAACCTGCACCACCTTATCCTGACCGATGCGGTATGCCCGGTCGGTGGCCTGTTCTTCCACAGCAGGGTTCCACCAGGGATCATAATGAATCACCATGTCGGCGCCTGTCAGGGTCAGACCGGTGCCTCCGGCCTTTAGCGACAGCAGGAAAACCTGGCCTTCCCCCTCATTGAACCGGGCCACAATGTCTGATCTTTCAGATGGCGGGGTTCTTCCCGACAAATAAAAACAATCGATGTCTTTCTTTTTCAGCTCTTCCCCGATAATATCCAGCATGGATGTAAACTGCGAAAACAGCAGGATCCGATGCCCTGATGCAAGTGCTTCTTCAAGAATCTCTTCCAGAAGATTCATCTTCCCGCTGCCACCGTCATAGTCTTCAAGAAAGGAGTGCGGGTGACAGCAAACCTGGCGCAGCCTGGTTAATGCTGCAAGGATCTGAATCTGACTTCTCTCAAACCCATTTTGCTCAATGTTCAGGTCAATTTCCTGTTTCACTTGGGCTAATATCCCCAAATAAATATCCTTTTGCGCATCGGTTAATTCACAGGTTAATGTTGTCTCTATTTTTTCAGGAAGTTCCTTCAAAACATCTTTCTTCATTCGTCTTAGAATAAACGGCTGGATAAGGCGGCTTAAGTCTTGGCTTGCTTTCTTGCTTCCATCTCCCATAATGGGTTTTACAAAGCGCTCTTGAAATTTCTGCTGGGTAAACAGGTAGGAAGGCATGATAAAATCAAATATCGCCCAAAGCTCCAGCAGAGAATTCTCCATGGGCGTTCCTGTCAATGCGAAACGGTTATTCGCTGAAATTTTCCGGATAGCCCTGGCAGACTGCGTGAAATGATTCTTCACATGCTGGGCTTCATCGATAAAGCAGAAAGAAAACCTGTGGTTTTGGTAGGCTTCGATATCTCTTCGGATAAGGGGATAGGAGGTGACCACGATATCATATTGATTAATTTTCTCACATAGTACCTGCCTCTCGGCCAACGAGCCTGATATCGCCATCACTTTCAGCTGGGGTGTAAACTTTTTCGCTTCAAGAACCCAGTTATAAACCAGAGACGTGGGAGCGACAACCAGCGCCGGCATCTTTCTTTTCTCTTTCTCCGATAATACCAGCGCCAGTACCTGTAGCGTTTTTCCAAGCCCCATATCATCTGCGAGGATTCCGCCCAACCCGTTGTTGGATAAACCCTTCAGCCATTGATAACCCGCCTTCTGATAATCCCGTAAAACATTTTGAAGAGATTCGGGTATCGCATAGCTATGTGTTTTTTGGGAGGAAAGGCTCTCAACAAACTGATCAAGGTCCCGGGTTTTTTCCAAAATCTGAAACTGTGACTCCTGCAACAGGCTATCCATATAAAGCGCCCGATACTTTGGAAGTCGTATGGTCCCATCCACAAAATCCTTCGGATTGAGATCCATATGGTCTGAAAAAACAGCAAGTTGACTTAACGAGGAACTCTCTTCAAGTGGCAGGATTGAGCCGTCTTTCAGGCGGAAAAACTTCTTCTTTTTCCTGAAGGATTCAAGAATCCCTTTAAGCTCTTCCCAATCCAGTTCTGACGTATCAAAGGAGATTTCCAACAAATTGTCAACCAGAGATACCCTGCCGGATAAGTTCACTCGTTTGCGAACGGTCACCTTCTTAAAGTCTTCAGAATAGTATACTTCAGCCAGCGATTGCAGCTCGGGCAGTTTTTCAAAAACAAACTGATAAACATCACCCAGATCCAGTAAACAGAATTGTTCTTTTTCAATGAAAAAGCCGGATTGGTTGAAATAGTCCAATATAGGCTGCTCCTTGTCCAAATCCCGCAAAATAAACATATCAGACGGTGTGAACAGGTCTTCCTTCGAAGCAGGGTTTACCTGATACTGCCCATAATTGAACACCACCCGCGCGCTGATTCCCTTTTTGTATTGATCAAGGTACACAACCGGCTGAATGGATGCCTGTACGATACGCTCCTTTAATGACGGACTTACCATGACGTCACCGGTATTTCTCATCAATGGAACCACTTCGGAGACGAAGCGGTTTTGATATTGCGGCGGAACGATCATTTCGTTCTGGCCTGCTACAATAAAGCCCTGCTGTATGACTGAAAGGGCTTTACGCTGGGATTGCGGAACCCTGTAGATTTTCCCCTGGGCATAATAATACTGTCCGCCAGGTAGCAGTTCGGTAGGCAGTTCCTTCGCATCCATCCGGACCGAAAGCCACTCATCCAATTGTCGTATCTCATAGACCACCGGAATGGGTTCATGAGTGACCGGAACGATCTCCAGGTCCCGGGAAAATACGGATGCCGTGATTGCCTCTCCTGTCATAATATCCAAAAATCGCTCCAGGTAGGAAGGCATCAGTTGAAACTGTCTTCCGCGAATTAGCCCCGAAAACCGGTATATTCCTTCCTGCTTTGACAGCTCGGTATGCGCGGTATAGATATCCTCCAAAATGGCCATGATCTGTTCATCGCGGCCTGTGAAAAACTGTCGCTTGCTGTCAAGCGTGAAATGCCTGCCGAAAAACAGCTTCTTACCATTCACCCATGCGTCAATAAATTCCTCCGCATTTCTCACCACATACGATCGGGTGGTTCCTACCCCAAGTTCCAGGCTCGCGAAAACCCGTTCGTCTGTTTTTGTAAGATAAAGTGTGGGATGCAAATGGTTCTGAACCCTGCTCCCCTGGTAATTACTGTGTTTTGTTTCTTCAAGTTTGGCAAAAACCGCACTCACTGCCTTGTAGCTGTTGCGATACCTGGTATACTTGCTGCCAATCATCCTGCGGGCTTCAAAAAGTACTGCCGCAATATGTTTGCATGGCCTTCTCCATTCCTTGTAAAAAGGACATGTGCAGGTTCCATCCTCTACTTCCCGTTTTGCGTTCAGGTATAGTTTTACGATATACTCTTTACTGCCGTGAACCCGTGCTGTAACGCTGCCCTCTGCCTCTAGAATATTAACATCCTCTACGAAGCTGTTAAAAAAGTACATGCGTCCGCGGTGATATATTCTGGAATCCTTGACATAGTCCCGGATATCCTTTTCACTTAGCTTATATAAATCCATTCATAATCCCTCGATATGCTCGATAGTTTAGCGTATCATTAAATTATATCACAAAATCTGACCTATCTGCAAAACCGTAGAATATGAATTATCTGTCAAACCAATGGCCGTGAACCACCATTTATATGAAATATAGGATTATGGTGCGGATATTCAGTATGACAACAGCCAGGCCAACAATGAGCATGATCGTTTTTGTAGGAATTTTTTTAACCAGGAAAGCAGCAAAGGGGGCCGCAATAACACCACCCACCGCCAGTCCGGCAATGATTTTCCAATACTCGCCGATACCAAGAATGGTAACAAAAGTGATCGCCTGCGCAATCGTTACAAAAAATTCAGATGCATTCACCGAGCCGATGACATATCGAGGCGTCTGTCCGTCAGCAACCAGCGTGGAGGTAACAACCGGGCCCCATCCACCGCCGCCTATGGCATCCAGTAAACCACCAACAACGCCCAGTACCCCGTTTTTTATTTTTTTGATCGCCTTTTTCTCAGATTTTCTAAAGGCCTTGTAAATAATTATAGCCCCCATCACGATCAGGTAACCACTTATAATGGGCTTTAGAATACCTGCATCAAAATTGGACAGAATGATTGCTCCCACTACACCGCCAATAACGCCCGGAATAACTAGGGAAACAAATATATCCTTGTCAATGTTTTTCAATTTCCAGTGAGAAATACCTGAAACCAGCGTGGTAAAAACTTCTGCAGTATGTACCGAGGCGCTGGCAGCAGCAGGTGGCACACCGAAGCCCATCAACAGGCTTGTAGAGCTTACTCCATAGGCCATACCGATACATCCATCGATCATTTGCGCAAAAAATCCTGCCAACACAAACAGAAAAAATGTAGGATCCATATTTATACCCCCTATTGTCTATATTGTATATAGACATAGAGTACTCTAATGCGGAAAAAAAAGCAAGGAAAATCTTTCTGATGGGTAACCACCCATGTGAACATAACCTGGATAGTATTGAGGCCATTGAAGAAGCGGATTGGAACCCTTACGAAACCAAACGTTGGAAACTAAGGGCTGCATGTTTGACTATTTTTAGTATATGGAGTGTTTCTGTAAAAAATGCTTCAGTCGATCAATTGATCCAGTGTTTTGCTTTCAAGCTTTGCTGCCACAATGTCGCGGATGTCCTTAAACACCTGCAGCAGTTTTTCATTTTGCTCGATGGGGGTATGTTCAAAAAAGTACAGGCTGGCTGAACCCACAGATGCCAAGGGGCCGTCGATCAGGCGTATGACTTCGGCCAGTGTGATTTTCTCTGGCGGTTTTGCCAGTTCATACCCACCTTTTGCTCCCCTTATGCTTCGAACATATCCTGCTCCCTTTAGCTGTAGAAAAATCTGTTCCAGATATTTTTTCGGAATCTCATTCCTCTGGGAAACCTCCATGATTTTCGCTGGAGCCTTCCCATAATTGTTTGCCAAATCCAAAAGTGCCAGTAGCGCATATTCACTTTTCCTGGATAACCGCATATTACCTCCTATCCAGAGCAGCTGTATATACTCGCGTCACTGTTTTAAAGGTTTAGCTGCTCTCTGATAACCTGTGCTGAATCTTCTATTTTGTCCTCTTCGGAAAGGAATATATTCACCGGGATGTCCGTTTTGGGCGTTTTGCCAACCCAAACAACCGAAATCAGCTCGGCTGGAACGCTTGTTTTTATTACATCCAAATCGGACGCATCCAGTTCTACCGCGGAAACAATAAGGATCATGCCCGAATCCAGCATGATATGGGCAACCTCGGCCAAACGCCGGATGTGTTCCCTGCGGTTCAGCGGAACCATGTTCATGATAATATCTGAATCCAAACCATACATAAGGCCCCCGATTCCCAGATAGTAGACATATCTTCCTGCATCAAACAGCTGCCGCTCAACCACTCTGGCGATATCCTTCCTGGGGCTTGCTTTCTCACCTGTGATCAGGATCAGGGCTGGCTTCTGGTTATATTTTTCTGCACGCAGCTCATTGCTGATATCACTTCCAACCCATTTGAAATTTCGCAAAAGAACCTTGTCACGTACCCAGCTTGTATGATCTTCCATCTCTTGCATGACAATACCGCCACCACAGATCTCATATTCATCAACAATGACAAAACGGCTTGTAGCAGCGATTTCACTTATTAAGTCAAAGGCAATGTGGCGATCCAAGCTGAGCACGCATTCAGCTACCTCATGCCTGTCCACCTGTTCTTTTTTCATGTTGTCCAGACTGGAAGCGTCCATCACATTGCGTACATCTTCCAGTTGCATGGTCACTTTTGCGGTTCCCAGCTTCAAAAAATAATCTTTCCCCTTCACCAGAGGCTTCTTCCCCAACCAGAAAAGGTTTACCAGCAAACGCCCCGTCACTTTTGGCTGAGGTTCCTTTACAAGGCAGGCCATCTCCCCACGTTTAATGTAAATCTGTTCTTTCACCGTAAAGCCGCAGGTCCAGCCTGCCCCGATTTCAATTTGCGGTTCACGGTTAAAGGCCTCCAGGGATTTAACTGTCGTTCTTTTCCCGGAAGGAAAAAACACGACTTCATCTCCAACTGATATTTTCCCTGTTTCGATGGTCCCCGCGATGATTCGGCGATTATCCCCGTTCATCGTGAACTTATATACATCCTGCACCGGCATGCGAAAAGGTTTGTTTTGCTGGGATGTTTCCTTTTTAAAAGAATCCAGTACCTGCAGCACATTCATCCCTTCATACCAGGGCATCTTTACCGAGTGGTTGGCTATGTTTTCACCTTCCATGGCACTGATGGGAATGAAGCATGTTGGTTCAACATTGATCTTTTTCAGAAATTTTCTGTATTGTCGTTCGATACGCCTGAAAACCCGTTCATTGTATTCGACCAGATCCATTTTGTTTACAAGGACGGACACCTGATGAATTCCCAGCATGGAAAGCATGTAGCCGTGGCGTCTGGAGTTCTCCTGCACACCTTCGTGGGCATCTATGACCAGAAGGGCAGCTTCCGCCCTGGCGGCACCGGTGATCATGTTCTTTAGAAATTCAATATGCCCGGGAGCATCAATAATAATATAATTTCGCAATTCGGTCTGAAAAAAACAGCGGGCTACGTCGATGGTTATTCCCTGTGCCTGCTCATCCTTCAGAGCGTCGAGAAGGAAAGCGTATTCAAAGGGCTTCGAGTTGCGCCGGCAGGTTTCTCTCACCTGCTCCAGTTTTCCTTCGGGCAAGGAATCGGTATCGGCCAAAAGCCGTCCAATGACCGTACTCTTGCCATGGTCCACATGGCCTACGATAACGATATTCATATCCTGTTTATGAATCAAATCCCGCTTATTCGCCGGATACGCAGCACCTTTTTCAATCATTCCAACAAACCTTTCTTTCATGCCGTATTTCCCGAAATCTTATTTTCACTGTACGGGTGCATTTTCACTCTTTATGCTACATATATCCGCCCTTGCGCAGTTCCTCAAGGCCGCCCCCGTCTTCCTTATCCTGTGCCCTTCCAGAGCGTTCGGCAATGTTTGCAAATTTACCTGTTTTTAATTCCATGATAATTCCATCAACATCCTTCGCGTTGGATTCCACTGGAAAGGTACAGGGCCAGCAGCCAAGCGATCGGTATCTTTTTCCCTCACCCTGGTCATAATACAAGGATACGGTGGGAATATTCTCACGCTTTATGTATTCCCAGATATCCAGTTCGGTCCAGTCTAGCAGCGGATGGATTCGAAGGTGGGTGCCGGGGGCGAAGTCTGTTTTAAACTGACCCCAAAATTCCGGTGGCTGATCGCCGATATCCCAGTCATTATTCCTGTCCCGTGGGGAGAAATATCGCTCCTTTGAACGGCTTCCCTCTTCGTCAGCCCGCACACCAACAATAACACCCGTATAAGGCTCGGTGTTCTTATCTATTTCATAGGCTTTTTTCTCATGATTCATTCGGTATCGCGGCCATTGTCCGCTTAATGTGTTTCTTAGAGCCGCTGTTTTCAGATTTTTGCAACACTCAATACGGGTAGCTCTGCCATCGGGATAGGTTTCCTTCTCGTCCAGAGCTTCCCGGTTTTCACCGTAAATCATGTCCAGATTCCATTCCAGTGCAAGCTTGTCCCGGTATTCAATCATTTCAGGAATTTTGTAATGGGTATCGATGTGGACCAATGGTATCGGCACATGGCCAAAGAAAGCTTTCCTGGCCAGCCACAGTAAAACCGTGCTGTCCTTACCGATGGACCATAGCATGCATAGGTTCTTAAAGCTGGCATAGGCCTCCCGCAGAATATGTATTGACTTGTTTTCAAGCTTGTCAAGGTGGTTCATGGTTTATACTCCTCATTGGTATGTTAGGGGTTATTGTTCAACTCAATTGATTCTGTAGATTGTTAATGACGTAAAAACCCTTTTCATTCAGGCTGTTCACCCTGTTATATGTCATTTCGCTACCATCCATCTGCCGGAATATTCCACCGGCCTGTTCAACAATGCACTGCATTGCTGCGGTATCCCATTCCATCGTGTATCCGAACCGGTAGTATACCTCGGCTTCCCCCTTTGCGATCATACAGCCCTTGATNNTGCCATTTCTTTCAATCAGGGATGCAAGTTTATCGGACTTATGCGAGCGGCTTACAACCATACGGATATCTTCAACTCTTGATGAAACGTTAATTTTTTGTGTATGGCCATCCTTTTCATAAAATGCGCCCTCGCCTTTCACGGCATAATAAAGCTCACCGGAAACCGGGATACCGATTACACCCAGCACAGGCTTCCCGCGGTGGGCTAAAGCCACATTCACCGTAAACTCCCCGTTCCTTTTTACAAACTCTTTTGTCCCGTCCAGCGGATCGACGATAAAGCACCAGTCGTTCTTCAGCCTGTCCAGATTATCCCGGGACTCTTCTGCCAGAATAGCGCATTCAGGGTACCTGCTTTTCAGTGTATGAACGATTAGATCATTCGACTTTTGGTCGGCCAGGGTAATTGGCGATTTGTCTTCCTTGTAGTCAACAGAAAAATCCTTCGCATAGATGTCGAGTATGACATCCCCCGCCTCCTTTGTTAATTGCTTTACCGTTTCCAATACTTCGGCCAAATCGGATATATTCATCTGCTACTCTCCTGTTATTCAAGCATCGTTCATTAAGCGCTTGAGCGAATTGCCATCTCTTTTTTGTAATTATACCCTATTGTCCACTATTATAGTATACATTCATCCATTAGGAAAGCCTATTTTTGAATCTGGACGTCTTAGCCCTGGCAGCACCGGAGCGCAATTCACAACGGCTAGATCGGAAGTTTTTCATAGGTGTTTTTCATAAAGCCCCTGTTCACCCGGTAAAGCTCACGAACGGGGTAATTTAAGGCCATACTTTCTGAAATAACAATATCCTTGTATTCATAGGGAAATTTCAGACAGTATCCACAACCTTGTGAAGAAATTCTGCACGGCAGAGAAACCACTTCAAAAACAAGTCCTTTCTTTTCAAAATATCTGCTCATTTTTATCGTATAATTTCCAGAATCATAAACAGCCAAACAATCCATTTTCCTGCACCTTCTATACAAACACCTGATTTATCATATGAAGGGATAGGCATACAGTTTCCAGCGCAGAGAAAGAAATGGAACGACAAATTCATCAACGAACACGGTTCCGATGTCTTTTGGCTGTATCTTGCCTTTGGCTTTGCATATACCGATAAAAATATACTTTTTGTTTGGTATAGAGTGCATCATAGACATGAAAAAAGGGCTTCAATTTCACTTGAAACCCCTGGTACGCCCGACACGAATCGAACGTGCGACACCAAGTTTAGGAAACTTGTGCTCTATCCTACTGAGCTACGGGCGCCTGTTCCTTCAATAATTCTACTACAGGTTTTTGCCGCTGTCAACGCATCTTCGTCGGTACCGTAAAATGAAAATGTACCCTCTACTCTGCGGTAATAATCTCTTTCGGAGCATTCGGCCAGTCCTCTTCATTGTTGTTGGGAAGCTCCACTTTTTTTGCATGGGGCTTAATGTCTTTCCATGACATCTTTTTGGATGCCCACTCAATTAAAACCTCGTCATTCTTCAGCGCAAACTCTTTTTCTTCGTAATGAAGCCTTGGCTGAACAGAGCTGGAATGGTACGAAAGCTTCTCTGCAGAATTGTCTTCAAAATAGGTAGCCCTGTGTTCTGCTATCACTTCGGCGGGAATATCATACAATGTCCCATCCGACATTTGAACCCTCAAAACCTTTTTCATTATGACCCCACTCCTTTTCCCTTCATATTTAAAAGCAGCAAAATGCACCCTTGATTTTGCTTGTTAATTATTTAACTATACTTACAGTATACCACATTTGTACAAAGATTGTCATCCATTTATAGATTTCAGGAACAGGATAAAAAAACATTCACAAAACAGTGCCCAAATTCAAATCTTCCCCATATGATATAGTACAAGTTCCGAAAGAAGGAGTGATGAAATGCCTCATCAGTACCAGGCACAATTCCCAATCAGAAGATTTTTCAGACAGCTCAGGCCGGGGATCCCGAGACAAACCATTCCGCCAATCCTACAGCCCGACAGGCAGGAAGGCCCACCATTTGGTCCACCGGGAACAATCCCGCCATTTGGCCCACCCACAGGAATACCCCCATTCGGTCAACCGGGACAGCAAGGCGGCCCACCTTCAGGACCACCACCTTCCTTTGTTCCATCTCAACGGGGTGGCGGTGTAACCATCATGGCTGTTGACCCAGGGGCTATCCGGCCTTGTATTTTCCGCTTCGTTTATATATGGCTTGAAAACGGCAGACAGTTCTGGGCCTGGCTTGTATTTGTAGGGCCACGCTCGGTAGCGGGTTGGCGATGGAATGGGTTTTCCTGGGTGTTTTTCGGGACTGACCTGGAGAATATCAGCAGCTTCATCTGTTATTAACACTTGCTTGCTCATTAGCGATTTCTTTCAAAGAACAGATAGGTTGTCGAAAGTGCAATCTTTCTTGAATGGTATCTCTAACAAGGCCCCGCAGCTAAAACCTGTGGGGCTTTCACCTAAAGATATATATCCTTCAGCGTTTTTACTGTATTGTCATCGATCTCCTTGTTTCCGTAGCGAGCTTGCCGATAAGTATTCCGGAGGCTGCCGTGATCCTTCTCACCATCTTTCTCCATCTGTTCAATGCGTTTGATCGTTTCATCTGGCGTTTCTGACACATTGAAGACATAGCCTTTCCTGATCCAACCCAGAACAAATCGGGTATACAGGAAACGGACACGGCTGGTATTGTCTTTCATGTCTTTCCACCTGGGCTCACGCTTGAATATTCTCTGCAAAAAAGAACCCCTTCTGGGAATATCCGTCTTCAGCAAGGATTCCTGCTTGTCAAAATAGCCCTGCTCGGTTGCGCTCCATTTGTGAAACCGGCTAAAAAAAGCAGAAAGATAGGAATACAGTGCTGCGTAGATCCGTTTGTAGTTTTTAACCAGGTATCGGATTATAAAGAAAGCGATGGCAGCAACAAGAAGCAGGCTTAGAATATCCAGGATTAAAGACATGGTCGGGTTGTTCTCTGCCGGGGGCAGTTGCATCTGTCCCCCTCCTCCTTCAGGTACCCCTTCGGGTGGCTTGTTGAACGAGGCCAGCCACATCAGGAACTTACGGATAACTTCCACTATTTTATCAACAACATAAACAATACCGTTTAGCAATGTGTCCCAAAAGGATAATAGGATAATGCCGGCCAGAAAAATTGAAAGAATGATTTTATTCCCCCGCAGCACGGTTCCGGGTATGATGTGCAAGCTGCTCTTTTGCTGTGTTTCACGGATCAGAAACCGTCTGTTTGCCAAGGGGATCCCTGTTATGACATAAAGGATCGCCAATGCCACGGCGGCTTTTTGGAATGGCATCAGTGCGGGAGCTTGGTTCATAAGGAAAACTGCCACCATATGAACAAACAAACCCAGGGTGTAGTAAAAGTATTCGCGGACACTGCCATCGATAGCCACACGGATTCCATAAGCGAACAAGAAAGCGGTTCCCGAAGCAACCAACACAACGCCACCTATGGATTCAACCTGAAAAAGAGCAATCCACAGCCAGACAAAGCCTGCTGTATAGGCAATACCGATTCCGGCCACAAGAATGTTTCTGAACCTTTTCAGAACCGACGTGACAGCCACCGCCACCAATGTATGCAGCGGAAGCACCAGTGTAAACGGAACAACACTGTCCTGCGGCAGAGAAAACCCCGCAATGATGAGGATGATCGGACAAACCATGAGATACTCCAGCAAGCACCAGAACCATCTCAAAAAAACCTGTTTTTTCATAACCCGTCCTTTATCAGCATAATCCATTCTTTAAATCTTTAATATCTCCACCGCATTGCCTTTCGCCCGCAGGCGGAAAATTCTGTCCTCTGTGTCCTGGTCCGTCACGGCGGTGATCAGCAGGTAATCCATATTGTTCGGGCTTCTTTCCAATTCCTGATCCAGGAATGTATTAAAGCTTATGCTTCTTAATATTACCATTCTGGCAAGCGCCTCAAGGATTGTAACATGATGGTGCGTGCCGGTTGTCGGCTCAATCCGGATCGGTTCCTTCTGCAAATCCTTTAAAAACGCATTGGTGCCAAACCCAACCTCGATCATATTTTTTGAAGCGTAGTCCAGAATCGTCGCGATAAGCGAAATACCGTATTCCACCCGTTCGGGCTCATCGGTGACCGTCCACTGTGTCAGTTTTGTATCCACATTCAAAAGCATCATCAATCGATGCCTTGCTGTCGGATCATACTGGTTTACCTGCAGGGTTCCAAACCTTGCCGAAGCCTTCCAGTTGATATTCTTCATCGGATCATTTGGTGTATACTCCCGCACGCAGGATCGGATAAACGGGTCCTCCAGGATCCATCGACGCACAACCCTGTCTCCCTGCCAGCTGTGGGAGGGAAGGTTCATTTCGGGAAGGGTCAGGGTTCGTGGGAATACATAGAGCTCGGCATCGGTCGTCTCATCCTTGATTGCGAAAATGCTGCCTGTGATGGAACGGGCAGTAAGCGCGGCGGATTTCAGGTGGTAATATCCCCTTCGTCTGCAGGTTACCGAATGTGTGCGGATGATTCGTGTGTATGGCAGCATAGAAAAAATACTGATATGAAACTCTTCCTGCAGAATGTTCAAGTCCTCTTGAAGCCCAAACTGCAGGCCGCTGTCAATTCTGGACTCGACCTTTAGCCATGGTACGGGCAACAGCTTCCGGTTGCTGATCTTTTCTACCATATGTATGTTCTGACCGAAATTGGCATGCAAAGTATCAAAGCTTCTCTCGATGCTCACTTTGGATAGCCCGTATTTCATAATCGTCAGCGAATCAATTATGATGATGATAATCGCAGCCAGGATCAGCTTGTATACCCACATCATCTCAAGCTCCCGTCTGATTGTCTCTAAGCCTGTCTTCGGTGGGTACCGGAATGCGCTGCAAGATCTGATCCAATATGGCGTATCCGGCGGGCTTTCCATCGTCACTGCCCACATGTCGGGTGACCATCCGGTGTGCCAAAACAGGCTTTGCCATCATTTTCACATCATCGGGGATCACATAGTCACGGCCGCAGACCGCTGCCAGGGCTTGGCTTGTTTTTAAAAGGGCCTGGCTGCCACGGGGACTTACGCCCAAAACAATATCCGCATGTGTGCGTGTGGCTTCCACAATCTTAACAATATAGGCGTACATGTCTTCCGACACGAATGTGTTTTTAAAGATATCATTTACCCCTTGGAGCTCTTCCTTCCCTGCTACAGCCGTAAGACTGGGCAACGGGCTTTCAACCTGGAAGCGCTTTAAGATTTCTATACTATCGGCTGTCTGTGGATAACCCATGTATAGCTTCATCAGGAACCGGTCCAGTTGTGCCTCGGGCAACGGAAATGTTCCAAGTATTTCAATTGGGTTCTGTGTGGCGATAACCATGAACGGCGTATCAAGCACGTGGGTTTCCCCATCGATGGAGACCTGCCGCTCTTCCATGCATTCCAAAAGTGCAGACTGGGTTCTGGGGGTTGCACGGTTTATCTCGTCAGCCAGCAGAATATTGGTGAATATCGGGCCTTTCCGGAAAACAAATTCACCCTGCTTCTGATTGTAATAGTGGATTCCGGTGATATCGGTAGGAAGCAAGTCGGGCGTGAATTGCACCCGGCTGAACTGTAAGGCAAGAGACTGGCTGAGGGTTTTGGCCAAAAGTGTTTTCCCTGTACCCGGCACATCCTCCAGCAGAACATGACCGCCACAGATGAGACTGATCAAAAGCTGGACGATGATCTCTTTTTTCCCCACAATAACCTTTTCAATATTCTCGGTAAGCTTGTCTGCAAACTGTTTTAATGCCGCATTATCCATATCTTCAACCCTTCCTTCGATTACGGGTTTCTCCCGCTTCGCCATGAACCTATCCGATATTCCTTACAGGCCAGAGGCATCCCAATACACATATCGATGGTTTCAAATAGTTTCATAACCCCTGAACTGGTATCGTCGTAATAATCAGGTTTAGCCGCGAATTATTGAGTCTTCTCGATGATGTTTACCCCCAGGTCGATAATGCGCTCTTCCCCCAGAAAATCCAACCGTACCCTTGCACGGCCCTTTCGTTTGTCCACCTTCAGAATTTTACCCTGAAGGGCAGTCAATGGGCCGCTTATAATGGATATCTGATCGCCCTCCATGAAAATGTCGGACTCTTGAATCGTGTCTTCCTTATCGAAAAGGTGGCTGAAAACCTCTATTTCATAGTCTGGAATCTGAACAGGCTCTCTGTCGGTGCAAAGAAGCTTGAAAAGGCCGGGTACCTGCCACAGCTTTTTATAGTTCTTCTCGTCCATCACGCCATGAATAAAAATGTACCCGGGAAATAGATTCCGGACACGGCGGAACCACTTGCCGCCTTTTCTTTCTTTGATGATCTTCTTCGGGATCATCACGGCAGGATTTCCTTTGAACCGGTAATCCAAACGTTCTTTGACCAGATTTTCTTGCCCTGTTTTCACAAATACCGCATACCATGCTGAATTATATTTCATATGCTGTTTCAGATACCTTCCCTGTTTCTTTTTCTGCCAAGCTATGAAGACAGATCTGCTGGCTGAAAAACCACTACAGGCTCCAGTACAGGTAACCCTCTTCATTTGCTTCCCGCGGAGAGTAAACACCCTTTACATCCATCAAAACCATTGGACTGTGTGAAAACTTTTCCTTTAACCTGCCCAGTGGTATTTCCTTGAACGGTTTGTGACCCACCGCAAGGATAATGGCATCCACATCGTTTACATCGTTGAACTCTTTTAGTTCTATGCCATATTCACGCATTACGTCTTCCTTTTGTGCAACCGGATCGGAGACGATAATATCCATGCCATATTCCTGTAGTTCGTGGATAATGTCAACCACCTTTGTATTTCTGACATCGGGAACATCTTCCTTAAACGAGAGGCCCATCACGAGAACACGGGCACCTTTGATCTGCCTGTCTGCTTTAATCAGCTGTTTTACCGTATTCTCCGCAACGTATTTGCCCATCGTGTCGTTGATGCGCCTGCCGGCCAGAATAACCTCTGGATGGTACCCCATTTGCTGTGCTTTGTATGCCAGGTAGTATGGATCCACGCCGATGCAATGCCCTCCAACAAGCCCAGGCGTAAAGTTCAGGAAGTTCCACTTTGTACCAGCTGCTGCGAGAACAGCCCGGGTGTTGATGTTCATCCTGTTGAAAATGATGGATAGTTCATTCATAAAAGCGATATTGATATCCCGCTGGGTGTTTTCAATCACCTTGGCTGCTTCAGCGACCTTGATGCTTTCGGCCTTATAAATTCCAGCCTCTACAATAATGCCGTAAACCTTCGCTATCTCATCCAAAGATTCGTCATCGATGCCCGAAACGATTTTTAACACCTTTGTTATCGTATGTACCTTATCACCGGGGTTGATCCTTTCAGGTGAATAGCCCACCTTAAAGTCGGCCCCACAGGTAAGCCCGGATTCCCTCTCCAGAACAGGAATGCATACTTCTTCGGTCACACCCGGGTATACTGTGGATTCGAAAACCACCACATCCCCTTTTTTCAAGTGCTTTCCAATATCCGTACTGGCCCCGATTAAAGGGGTTAGATCTGGCGTCTTGTCTTGCGCGATGGGAGTTGGAACCGCCACAATATAAAATGAAGCATCCTCCAGAGCCTTACCATCATACGTAAAAACAGCTTTTGTATTCTTTAAAGCTTCATCGCCAACTTCACCGGTAACATCAATCCCGTTAATGTAACTGTTTATCTTAATCTGGTTTCTGTCATACCCGATAACCCTTATCTTTTTTGCAAACTCGATTGCCAGCGGCATACCCACATACCCCAGGCCTACCACTGCCAAAGCTTTTTTCCCTTCAATGAGGCTTTGATATATATTCATCTCATCCTACCTCCAAACCCTATTGTGTGCATGTGCTTTTGCCACATTTGCACTTTGCATGGGTTATTGCTTATGCTATCATGATTATAACGGATTTTATTCACTTTTAAAAGCTTTCTCATTTGAATATTTTTATTGAATTGACATAGAATTGGAAAAGGTTCAGGAAAATTGCTGGTTCGGGTTTTACATATGCCTTTCACCCAAATGTTCTGTATCTGAAAAGATTGCGAGGTAAGAGTATTTATGAGAAAGAAAATGGCCGTTTCAGTGGGTCTGTCAGCTTTGGCAGGAGTAGCGGGAATCGTGTTTTTGGTTACTTTCTTTAGCAGTCATCGAAGCCCGTTCGAGCTTGTTGTTGGTATGCTGTTGGTTTTTCTCGCGGTTTTGAATGGTATCATGATGTATAGGAATCGTACTCACCGCTAGGACACATCTTCGGTCTGCATAAAAACCGGATAAGCTCAAATCCTATCCGGTCTTATTTCCTAAATCAATTTTCACCGTGCCATTTGGAAGATTTGCAGTTTACGAAGTGCGGCCTCGTCTTTCTTCCGTCATACCTTTATGGTTCTGCGGAATATTGTGTTTTCAAATAATGCCGTATAAACACAATACAAACACCAAGCATCAACGCAATGGCTGCCGCAATGGCAAACGTCATTTTACTTTCACCCAGTATGGAAATGAATTCAGATGGTGAATTCCTGGTGATGGCTTGGTTAAACAGGTTCGTTTCGTAGTACTCGGCAACCGTCCTGTTTGTAATGTCGATCCAGTATTCCATTCGCGTTTTAATGTCCTGAATGTATAACCTTACATCTGCCTCTGCAGACGCTTTACTGGTTGCATCGACCGTATCATTCAGAAGCTTTTCGATCTCCTGTTGGTAGTGAAGGATCATAATCTGACTTTGCTTTGCCGCAATTCCCGCATCAACAAATTGCTGCGTCAGCGTATTGTAATACTCATCGGTTCTTTCAACATTCAAAAGCCCTGTTCCTTCGGTTCCTGTTGTCAACGCAGAGGCAATAACCAGGTTTTGATCCTTCTGGTATTTCTGTATGATATCGGTAAGCAATGCGGACTCCTCATTCTTTTGATTCATACTTAATTCTGCTTGCTTTATTCTGTATTCATATAGTTTTATCAGCTTTTCTTTGTTCTTTGTAAGGTTATATGCGCCGATAATGGAGTCTAAACGGCTTAGATCAACCTTCTTTATGATGGAAATGGATTCCATGATATCGCCAAAGGACATGCCGGTTTCTACCGATCGGAAATTGCTGCCATATTCCTGATCCATTTTCGTTCGTAAATAATTTGTAAAGATATCCAATTGATTATGAATGACTGTCGAGATTTCAGGATAATCGTATTCCTCATAATCCAAGGGCTGAATGGCATTAGCAAGAACCGACATGTCGGAATATGTTCTGTAGAAATACTGCTGATATTGCCTTATCACTTCATCGAGAATTTGCTGCGCCAATGCAGTGGAAATATTCAGTTTTCGACTCACCCTGAAATTGATGATGTATTTGTTTGGATAATAAATATATGCCTGCAAAGAATCGATATTGCTGCTGATGTTTTCTTCAAGCCTTTTAATATTCTGTGTTACATTTCCCGGAATTATCGGCGAGATGTCGATATTTTTTCTTAAATCATCCGAAGACAAACCAATCTCATTAAGCTCCAATGCATGAACAACCTGATCCAGAACAATGGGAGATTTGATCATGGATACATCCATGTTTTTACCATTGGGATCGAGCCCTTTTTCAATTCCTTCATAGTTGTATGAAATAATGGTTTGAATATTACCGATTTCGGGTGCAAGAAACTTGAAATAGATAAAGCAGGCAAGAACACAAATAAAAAATAATGCACCAATGAGCCATTTCCCATTTATAATAATACGTAAAATCTCTGCAAGAGATATCTCTTCTTCCTGAAACCCTGTCTCTTTTTCTTCCTGTTTAAGTAATACTTCAATTTTGTCGCTCATCGAGTCCCCCCATACGTATGCTGGATCAAATGCTGCGTGGCTTCTCTCGCTTTTGATCCAATAGCAGGATTCTATAAAATAAAACATATTTGTGCAAAATTCGCTATAGATCTAATATAGCATACCGCCCGGTGCGTTTCAAGGAGAAAAAAATTGTCACTGTGCCACCTTATATGTTGGAACAAGCACTTTAACATACTCCTTGATTTCCTGATGATCTGCCGTCTTATAGATGGTGGTGCTTAAATGCTCCAGTTCCCTTTTCAATAGCTCATAATCGGTATGAAGAGGCTTGGCTACGAATATTTTGTTGTGTTTTGTCGCTTTCAGGCCTTCTTCGTTCATTAACAGCTCTTCATATAGCTTTTCACCCGGCCGAAGCCCTGTTATTTCAATGTCGATATCCTCATTCGGTTCAAAACCCGATAAACGAATCAAATTCCTTGCAAGATCCATGATCTTTACTGGTTGCCCCATATCCAGCACAAAGATTTCTCCGCCCTGTGCCATGGAACCGGCTTGAATAACCAATTGAACCGCTTCCGGAATGGTCATAAAAAACCGGGTGATATCAGGATGCGTAACGGTAACAGGACCACCCTGCTCAATCTGCTTTTTAAACAAGGGGATCACACTTCCGTTGCTGCCCAATACATTTCCAAAGCGTACCGCAACAAACTCGGTTTTGCTTTTTTCATTCAGCGACTGAATGATCATTTCAGCAATCCGCTTCGTAGCACCCATCACATTGGTTGGGTTTACGGCCTTATCCGTGGAAATTAAAACAAACCGTTCGGCCTGATGCTTGTCCGCACAATGGGCAACATTCCATGTTCCAAAGACGTTATTCTTAATTGCTTCTTCGGGATGGCTCTCCATCAGCGGCACGTGCTTGTGGGCTGCAGCATGGAAAACAATGTTTGGCTTGTATTCGGCGAATATTTCATCCAACCGATTCATTTCACGCACATTGGCAATGATCGGAACTAAATCCAGCTCGGGATATTTCTTTGTTAGTTCATTGAGGATGTCATACAGGTTATTTTCATAGTTATCCAGCATCAACAGTTTTCTCGGTTCATACGATGCGATCTGCCTGCAAAGCTCGGAACCGATAGAGCCGCCGCCTCCAGTAACCAAAACCACCTTACCGCCCAGGTACTGCGCAATTTCTTCCAGATTCGCCATAATCGGCTCACGGCCCAACAGATCTTCAATATCTACATCCTTGATCTTCTGAAGAGAAATTGTTTCGTTAATCAGCTGCGACATAGAAGGCAGGATTTTCACCTTACAATCGGTTTTGGAGCATCGTTCATAAATATTATTAATAATCGCAGGTTTCGCTGAGGGAATCGCAATGATGATCTCATCTATGTTTTTACTGTCCACAACATCTTCAATGTCTTCAATACCCCCCAAAACAGGGATTCCATTTACCTTTCTGCCCTTTTTATCATCGCTGTCATCCAAAAAAGCAACCAGCTTATAGCGCATTTCAGGGTGCAGCTCAATTTCTTTCGCTATCATGGCACCTGCATCCCCCGCGCCAAATATAGCTACCCTTTTCAGGTTGTCCACTTTTATTACACGGCCTAGAACAAGCCTTCTGTACAGGCGGTATACCAGCCGGGAACCGCCGATAAAGAATACATCGATCATGCCGGTTATTACAAAAATACTTCTGGGAGCAAGCCTGTCCACAAAAGCGATATAGGCAAACATTGCGCCATTTGTAATGGCAGAGGCCAGAAAAACGCTGACCAGTTCATAAACACCGGCATATCGCCAAAGACTGCGGTATAGTTTAAAGAGGATGAAAACAGATATTTTTAGAATGATGGTTATACCCAAAAGAATTGAAATATGCGGTACGAAATTCTTTGGTATGGACTCATACTCAAAATCAAATCGGATTAGATAAGCCAAAAAGAACGATACAACAACTAATACTGTATCTGATAATACAAATAATCCGGTTTTTATTCTCTGCTTCAAAGTGTTCTCCTTCTTTCAAATGAGCATGCATTACCCGTTGGTTTCATTGAAATTGTAACACACTTCATAAGAAAATTGAAGAATAATAGTATTCCAGTTACATTACAGCCTATCGGTAACAATATGTCAGCTGTAGAATAGTCATTGCGATTTATCGCTAAATATCTTCTGGCATTCTCTATAACTCTCTATCGTGCCTATATCATACCGTTCACCGGAAAATTTATAGGCATAGACTTCCCTATGCCGAATTAACCATGGTATAAGATTTCCCGGTGCATCTGGATTGTTACCTTCAACCAAATACTGTTTAATGAGTGGAATTGTTAACTTTGATAATATGTAAAAAGGAGGCACAGCGAGCTTAGACTTTGGGTGTTTTGGCTTTTCTTCGAATGAAATAACTTTACTGTTTTTATCAACTTCAATCACACCTGTTCGCTTTAATCTTTCAATATCATTCATCTCATGGGTAGTGATGGAATCCTTTTTATGTTTAGCGAAGAATGAAACAAAACTCGTAAGCTCAAAGTCAAACAGGTTATCACCTGCTAAAATCAATAAATCATCATTCAAAGTATATTGTTCTATAACAAACTGTATGTCTGCAATGGCACCCAAACGACTTTCATTTGAGGTTGTACCATCATTAACAACTCGTATTTTTTTTGAGTACTTATTAAATTATTCACCAAACTAATATTATGATTACAACCCAATAAGC
>LSQX01188717.1_pt4 | contig 28864 bp, 20 predicted proteins | sample 654561 | NCBI WGS metagenome assembly LSQX01 (sample SAMN04489861, study PRJNA283612) | anaerobic digester metagenome | isolation source: 4 biogas reactors fed with cattle manure at either 37C or 55C with and... | place: Denmark: Kongens Lyngby | collected 2014
TCCGTTGGCTCTCCAACGAAAACCGTTCTGGATATATCGGAGCAATAGCCTTTATATTTGCAGCCATAGTCAAGAATTATCAAATCCTTTTCTTCTATGACTCTGCTATCCTCACTGTAATGAGGTTTCGAACTGTTAGGGCCTGAAGCCACTATAGGGTCAAAGGATAGACTCTCTCCACCCAATTCTATAAGCAACTCTTTAAGTCTATTGGCAATATCCTTTTCAGTAATTCCCGGTTTAATAAACTTTACTATTTCTTCAAAAGCCTTATCAGCAATCTGGGCAGCACCTTTCAAATAGCTAACTTCTTCGTCGGTTTTGATTACCCTGAGGTCTTCAAACATGCTGTGACCGTTGATATACTTTGCTTTGATATGTTCACCCATATCAATCAAATCTATAGCCCTTACGCCATCATTTATTGCCAGTATTTTACCCGATAGATCATAATCTTTACCCGCTTTAATAAAAGAATCAGTGACTCCCTCGCTATCATTCCATACATATATTTGGGTATCCTCCCCTAAGGAGTTCCTGGTTTCTTCGTAATAAAGTGAAGGACATATGGAAAAGTATCTGCCGTCAGACAATACAAATAAACTCCTGAACCTTTCACATGTAAAGCCGGGAGCCTCCGTCAAATACTCCAAATCGTGACTGGGAGTCATCAGGCATCCGTCGATCTTTCTCTCTTTTAACAGCTCTACTAATTTTGTTAATCTTTCTTTGTTTAACATGTTATCCCTCCATTAAAGTTGTTTCTTTCAAATCTCTTATAACAAGATTACAGTAATGAGTTTTGCTAAAAACAAAACTCTACCCGAGCGTTTCATCGAGGTGGGAGATATGTTCATCACCTACTTTACAAAAATGACCTCACCATTTATAGAAGCGAGAGATATCTTTACACCTCGTTATAGTTATATTATAACAAATCAAAAGAAAAATGGACAATTTTTTTGTGCTCTTGATTGTTGCAAATCCAAACTTTTAATATAGCTCACACATAGCTATCCTGTGAAACTAGATTATTATATTTGATGTGCAGACTTAGATATCACTAATATCATTAATGTGACTTATTGTATGTATACTTATTAGTGTCCTTTTACCTATAATAATTTATATGGAGGGGCTTGATATGGATATAATAAAAGTTTTTGGAAACAACGTCAGAAAATACAGAAACCGATTAGGTCTGTCCCAAGAAGCTTTTGCCGAAAAATGCAATTTGCATCGCACATATATCAGTGCAATTGAATGTTACCGCCGTAGTATTTCTCTTGAGAATATACAACGAATAGCAGATGCACTTGAAATTGACACATATAAACTGTTTTGTGAGGAGGATTCGATTGAACTTTAGTATTAGTAATAAAGAATTACAAGAACTTAATAATATTTGTAGTCTAGATTTTCCGAAATACACATCTCAACTAATAAACTGGGCTAATCAAAATGCCCAAGGTACACGGCCAAGGATGGTGGGCCAGCTTTCCGATCTTTTTCCTGAATACTGTAGTGTTGCTGATGAAATTACTTTAGAAGGTTGGAAAAAATGGTATCTTGAAAAATATCCTGATGCAATTTCCAATGCAACAAATAAAATCTTTGGCCAAGTAAAAAACCTGCAAGAAGCAATAAAACTGGTTAATAAAGAAATGGTTGAAAAATGGGTTGAGGATCTTGTTATCACCAAAACATATAACGGGCTTTATGTTCAAAAAGCTATATTATCTAAGCTGTCAAGTATAAAAAATTTATCTTATCGCCTTGCACAACCTTATGAAGAATCCATGGGAATAGATGGTTATGTAGGTGACACTGCTTATTCAATAAAGCCGGATACTTATAAAACTATGGACAGGTTATCCGAAACTATAGATGCTAATATGATTTATTATACAAAAACCAAAACCGGATTAAAGGTTATTGTTGAAGACTGATAATAGAGGCAACATAGTGCCTTTATTACTTGGGCAATGATTTTAAAAACTTGTCTTTACATGAATAATCAATGCTTATATCTACATTAACAAATCCGGTTCTTATTAAATGATTGTTTATAAATGTCCTATTGCTCAAATACACATAGCATTTTGTAGAATTTTTGTTATCATTTTTGATTTTATCGTAGCGTAAATATATCTTACGCTTATCAAACTTCTCTTTTAGAAAATCCATTGCTTCTTTTCTATATTCCTTTTTTTCTAAAATGCCAAGAAGTTTTACTACCAAACCGTTATTTAATAATATTTTTTCCGGCGATATAACTTCTTTGACAGTAAATGTCTCCACTTCTTTTTTATCTGTTTTGTCAATTTTTGAGCCAAACTTTAACTTTTTCACATCTATTTTTTTATCCATTCTATGGGGATCCTTATATATATAAGGGAGTTGTTCAATAGAAGACTGGCATCCCTTATCATCATTCATAAATATTACTTTTGACTCGTTATCAAAGATGCCTAATTGAACATCACAAAGTTTGTTCTTTATAACCGATGCAAAATCTTTATTAATTTCATAGGCTATAGAGTTTCTTCCAAGGTTTTTAGCTGCCAAAGAGGTAGTACCGCTACCTGCAAAGGGGTCAAAAACAGTTTCACCGATAAAGGAAAACATTTTTATAAGACGTTTTGGCAATTCTTCGGGAAACATTGCTATGTGATCCGTCTGTCTTACCCCCGGAAAGTTCCAATGGGAGGAAAAATATTGGTTCCACTCTTCTTTGGTCATTGCTGATTCTTTTTTTTGTTCAGGTGTGGGTTTTGGGGCCTTGCCTAATTTCTTAAACAAAAGTATGAATTCGTAATCCATTTTTAAAATTCCATTTCTGGGATATGGGAAACTGCCCATAACGGCACCCCCACCGGATGTATTCATTGTAGTTGTTTTTTGCCAAATTATCGCTCCCATGTAGTCCATTTTTAAAGTTTCACAGAAACGGATAATTTCAGTTCGTATAGGAATAACTTTATATCTTCCATAGTAAACGGACCGGGCAAATTGGTCACCAATATTTATACATAACCTACATCCATCGGAAAGAACTCGATTACATTCTTTCCAAACAAAATTAAGATTATTTATATATTCTTCATAACTATCATTAAAGCCGATTTGATCGATATCACCATAGTCCTTTAATTGCCAATATGGTGGCGATGTAATTATCAATTGAACAGATTTATCCTTGATACTATTAAGTGAGCGGCTATCTCCAAAAATTATTTTATGTTCTGTCATTATATAATCCCCTTATCTTATCTTTTCTCCGTTTTCTAAAACAAAATATTGCTCATAAGTAGCACCTAATACCTTTGCTATGTTGATGAGTTCTTCTTTTGTTATGGTATCTCTCTTCAATTTTGCATTAAAATTTTGCGGTGACTGATTAATTCTCCTTGCGAGCTCGGATAAGCTAACACCCGTTCTTGCACACAAGACTCTTATCTGTTCAGAAGTCTTCATAAAGCACCTCCGTAATTCCTCATATAAAAACTATAAACCATTTAATTGATAATTTCAAATAAACTATTGCCATATTTTGACTGACTCCAACTTCACTGTTACAGGTCAGAGGTAACGCCAAAATGAAAGAATGTTACAGTTCACACGTTGTTTATATAACTCTACCTATTTCAGATATATTAGTATTTGATAAAGATTGCGTTGTGGAAGGGCTTAGGGTCTGTTAGCGAAATGGAGGAAAAGCGAAATCACACCACCGGAAAGACTTTTTCTTATGCAATTCAAATAATATAACGTATAAATTTTGATTTCGCCCGCAATAAGCTTACAGACTTTTAGCCTTGTAACTCAGCAATCGCTTCAAATACAATAAATCTGCTATTATGGATAAACTGTAGTGTGAACAGTAACCTTCCCTTTTTATTTTCGATGCATATAATGTTACCAATAAGTTTATTAAGAGGGTGTTTTAATGCAGATTCACGTTGTCCAGCCGGGACAGACATTATTCCAAATAGCACAAATGTATAGTTCTACAGTAGCTGCAATTGCGGAAGCCAATGAAATACCAAACCCAAACCGATTAGTGGTGGGCCAAACAATGGTAATTCCCATAGTAGGCAGCTTTTATTGGGTGCAGCCCGGAGATAGTCTGTTCAGTATTGCCCAGCAATTCGGAATGACCTATCAGGAACTTGCACGAATAAACGGAATTTCTGTAACCCAACCTTTACAAATCGGGTTAAGACTTTATATTCCGCCAAGGCCAAGGAGAAATGCGGAAACAAATGCTTATGCGGAACCTTTTGGCAACGTAGTTTCACCGGAATTGGAACAATCAGCAAGGCAGACTTCTCCTTTATTAACGTACTTGGCAGTGTTCAGTTATCAAGTACAGGAGGACGGATCACTTAAGGCTCCGCCTTTGAATAATTTTCAGGCTATAGCCCGTGGGAATAGAACGACACTTATGATGGCTGTTACAAATCTTGAGGAAGGGCAGTTCAGTACGGAATTGGGAAGAATCATATTAACTGATGAAAATGTGCAAAATCGTTTACTTGACAATATCATTGCCACTGCAGAACAAGTAAATTTCAAGGACATACATTTCGATTTTGAATTCTTGCCCCCCGAATTAAGGGATAGTTATAGTGCCTTCCTAAGAAAAGCTAAATCACGATTCGCTCCCCGGGGGCTTTTGCTTTCCGTTGCAGTGGCACCAAAAACGAGCTCCAATCAAAAAGGGATACTTTATGAAGCACATGACTACGGTGCTATTGGGGCTATAGCTGACTTGGTGATTATAATGACTTATGAATGGGGTTGGAGCGGCGGTCCGCCCATGGCTGTATCACCCATTGGTCCGGTCACTGATGTGCTTCAATATGCATTAACCCAGATGCCGGCAAGTAAAATTATGATGGGACAAAACCTGTATGGATATGATTGGACATTACCTTTTGTGCCGGGGGGACCTTTTGCCAGAGTAGTCAGTCCTCAAAGGGCCATCCAAATAGCCGTGGAAAACAATGTTGCAATAAGTTACGACAATACAGCTCAGGCACCTTTTTTCTACTATACTGATAATCAAGGCAGACAGCATGTGGTTTGGTTTGAAGATGCAAGATCAATTCAAGCTAAATTCAATCTTATAAAAGAATTGAATATACGGGGTATAAGTTATTGGAAGTTAGGAATTCCCTTTCCTCAAAATTGGCTGCTTATAGAAGAAAATTTTAATGTGATTAAACTGTAATTACTGTTCACACATTGTATAAATTTATACTTCTCTATCAATGATTATTAGTATTTGATAAAGATTACGTTGTGGAAAGGCTTAAAGTCTGTTAGCGAAATGCAGGAAAAGCGAAATCTTATGTGTCTAAAGGAATCTTCATAATCTAAATATGTGGACTAGCGGGGAGAATTTGATTTCGCCCGGAATAAGCTTACAGACAATTAGCCTTGTAACTCAGTAATTGTAGCAAATATAATAATCTGCTTTCACAAGATAGTTATAGTGTGAACAGCAACAAATTGTAAACTGATTACTGCCTTTATATGAGCATGTACAAATATTTTAAAATACTGTATAATCCTTTATAGATAATTATTATGAACTATACGTAAATTTTAGATATACGGAGGTTATATAATGAAAAATGACAAAAATCCAAAAAAACCGCTCATATATTATTACGGAGTAGCTTTGGTTTTGGTATTGCTGCTTAATGCCCTAATCATTCCAAATTTTTTGAAGCAGCAAATAACTCAGGTGGATTATGGGACATTTTTGGACTTAATTGAAAAAGGCAGAGTAAAAACCGTTGAAATACAAGATTATCAAATTGCCTTTTATGCAAAGGATGACGCAGGTAAAGAAAATCTCTATATAACCGGTCTTATGAATGATCCGGATTTAACTAACAGGCTGCATAACGCAAAGGTTGAGTTTTCTAAGATAATTCCGCGAGAAAACTCTCCCCTTATAAACTTTATAATCAATTGGATATTGCCCATAGGTTTCTTTATCGCAATGGGGCAGATTCTATCCCGGACCATGCAAAAAAGAATGGGCGGTATGAACACCATGAGCTTTGGAAAAAGTAACGCAAAAATATATGTAGAAGCCCAAACAGGCAAAACTTTTGCCGATGTTGCTGGGCAGGATGAAGCAAAAGAAGCCCTTACTGAAATGGTGGATTTTTTGCACAATCCTCTTAAATATAAAGAAATAGGTGCTATAATGCCAAAGGGTGCGTTGCTTGTAGGACCTCCCGGAACGGGGAAGACTCTTTTAGCTCAAGCCGTTGCGGGAGAATCAAAAGTTCCTTTTTTCTCTATCTCGGGTTCAGAATTTGTTGAAATGTTTGTCGGTATGGGTGCTGCAAGAGTCAGAGATTTGTTTAAGCAAGCCCAGGAAAAAGCCCCCTGTATCGTTTTTATTGATGAAATTGATGCCATTGGAAAAAAACGTGGCAATGCAAATTTAGGCGGTAATGATGAAAGAGAACAAACTTTAAATCAGCTTTTGACAGAGATGGACGGTTTCAGCGGTGAAAAAGGTGTCGTTATATTAGCGGCTACCAATAGACCTGACTCCTTGGATAGGGCGCTGCTTCGTCCCGGACGGTTTGACCGCCGAATTCCCGTGGAACTTCCCGATTTGGCCGGTCGTATAGCAATACTGAAGGTACACGCAAAAAAGATCAAGATAATGGATGATGTGGATTTTAATGCTTTAGCCAGGGCCACATCAGGGGCATCCGGGGCAGAACTTGCAAATATAATTAACGAAGGTGCTTTAAGAGCTGTTAAATGTGGTCGCAAAGAAGTAAATCATAATGATTTGGAAGAAGCAATCGAAGTTGTTGTTGCAGGTTATAAGCGTAAGGGTGCGGTAATTTCTCCAAAAGAGAAAAAAATTATAGCATATCACGAAATAGGTCATGCTATAGTAGCTGCGAAACAGGATGACTCGGCTCCTGTGCATAAAATAACAATTATACCCCGCACATCAGGAGCTTTAGGTTACACTATGCAAATAGCAGAAGAAGAAAGCTTTCTTATGTCTAAGGAAGAGGCATTTAATAAAATTACAACCTTTACAGGGGGAAGGGCTGCAGAAGAGTTGATATTTAACACAAGTACCTCCGGTGCGGCAAATGATATTGAGCAGGCAACCAAGGTTGCCCGTGCTATGGTTACCCGGCTTGGCATGAGTAAAAATTTCGGTATGATGGCCTTAGAGACTGTCAATAATCCCTATCTCAGTGACGAAGCTACGGGGACTTGTTCTTCCGAAACTGCGGCAAAGATTGATGAAGAAGTCCTCTCTATTATAAAAAGTGCCTACGATAAGGCTATAAATATTTTAAAAGCAAATATTGATAAGTTACATGAAGCCGCAACCTTTTTATTAGAAAAAGAAACCATCTCTGGCGAAGAATTTATGAAAATTTTAAACAGTTAAATGAAGTGACCCTATGGGTCACTTCATTTATTGTAGACATCTCCTCGCGTATCAATATGTAATACATTTATAATAAGCATCTCTTTATCTTTATTAAACACAACCCTAAACTGCCCAATCCTTAATCTATAATCATCTGTAGTACCTTTTAATTTTTTAACATCACCACTTGGAAGCTCATTTATTGCTTTTAAAATTCTAATTTGAGTATTTTTGCCAAGCTTTTTTAAATATTTTACACATCTGTTCTCATATACTATTTTATATTTCATCTTGATTTATTCCTAATTCTTTTAGCAATTCTTCTTGGCTTATGAATTCCCCCGTGGTTTTTATTTTGTCATGATAAGACTGTTCATCATCTGTTATATATTCATGCTCTGATTCATTTATTTTTAACCATAATTTTTGATTCTCTTTATATTTTAAAAATTCTGCCATTTCTATAACAGTTCTAATACTTTCCGGTTTTAACTCATTTTTTAAAACTTCTTCAATTTTCCTAGCTAATGACATTGTATTCACCTTCTCCATATTTCTACTTCGATTATATCATTACTTCTCTACCTTTACCACATGACAAGATTTTTCTTTATCTTTATCTTTTATTTAAAAGCACAATAATTACAATAGCGATTGTTACACCGAATATGGTTGCAAGTCCCAAGAATACCCACCTGCTTAACATTTAAATGCACCTCCAATGCCTTTACTATATTTTAGCATATCCAAGATTTTTTTGACTAATTTTAATAAATTCTTAAGAATTCAGATAGTAGTTTCTTAAAAACTCTATGTTATTATTACATATAGAGATATCTCAGAAGCTAAAGGAGTGGATTCCATGTATAACATTTTGGTAGCAGAAGATGAAAAAGATATAGCTGCCGCCATAGAAATATACTTAAAAAACCAAAACTATAACGTATTCAAGGCTTATGACGGGGAAGAAGCTATAAAATTGTTTGAACGGGAAGAAATACAACTTATACTAATGGATATTATGATGCCGAAAATGGACGGTATCCGGGCGACTATAGAAATCAGAAAAACGAGCAATGTACCTATTATCTTCCTATCTGCCAAGTCAGAAGACACGGATAAGATAATGGGGCTTAATATAGGAGCTGATGACTATATTACAAAACCTTTTAATCCTATGGAGCTCCTTGCAAGAGTTAACTCATGCCTCCGAAGATATACCAATTATTCTGACAAGATGGATGCGGATAAAGAAAGTATCGTAAAAATCGGAGGGATAGAACTAAACGATAAAAATAAGGAAATTACTGTTGACGGTGAACCCATAAAGACCACTCCTTTGGAATACAAGATACTTTACTTTTTTATGAAAAATCCCAATCAAGTATTTTCTATCGAAGAAATATATGAAAAGGTATGGCAGGAGCCTGCTTATAACCCGGATACCGTAACGGTACATATCAGGAGAATAAGAGAAAAAATTGAAATAAATCCGAGAGAACCAAAATATTTAAAGGTGGTGTGGGGTATTGGATACAAATTTGAAGGATAATTCGAAGAATAAAAATATTAACATTAATGAGAACAATGAAACTTCTAATAGCAATACTGTCATTAAGAAAACCGATGATATAACCATGAAAAAAAATATAAATATAAAAACCGAATCCAAAAATATCCTCAATGACAAAAGAAATTTCAATAAAATAGAAGAAAAAAATGAAATACCTGAAGTTGATGGTAAATCGGTAGACGATGGAAGCAACATCATAGAAGATTTAAGTCCCTATGAAAACAGTGAACAAGTAAGGATAGAGGACAATAATGATACTAATAAAAATACTAAAAGAACAAATGGCCTTTCTTCCAAAACATTAGGTATTACTATTCTGATATTAATATTTGCTGTTATATCAGTAGGGTTATACTCACCGTTAAAAAGCATAATTTTAAAGGAAAGCGACGCAGACAGATATATAGGAAGTTATGACTTTGCATTTTTAATATCTGACTTGATAAAGCACATTGATAGAACGGAATTCCAAAACAAACATAGCTACACGGATAGATATAATGACATGATTAATATAAAATATTTTATTAAAAATACAGATACGGATAAACATGTTACTAATATACCAGACTTTGGTTATTATACATTGGAAAAGGAAATAAGCGACAGTCGTTTTTATATGAATATGCATATAGATAAAGAAGGTAACCCGACTATATCACACCTTAAGGCCGTTAATTTTAATAGGTCATCATTTTGGGATAGCTTGAAAAATGACTATATGAATGAAAGAAATTTAACCGATGAATCAGCATATCCCGGTGAAATGGACATCCAAATAATTGTGCCGGAAAAAATTAGTAGCAAAAGTGATGTCTTTACCCGAAATATGAAAAGTTATTATCTCCAATGGAATATAATGCTAATAATTACAATCGGCGGGATTGGGATTCTTATTTTAATTATTACGGCATTTGCAATACCGTATTCAACCCAAAAAAAAGCAGGGATTGTAAACCTATTTAATAATATGTATCTGGAATTAAAGATACTTCTATGGTTTTGCATCCTCATGCTAAACTTTGGTGTTATAAACATTACGAGTCACAATGCCCCCCGCTTTTTCCACTTTGATCTCACTGAAATAATATACGATGCAAATGCATATTTTTATCTGATAGGCATCCCCGTAGCTTTTACATTATATTATATGATCTATTTAAATGTCTGTTATATAAAATACATCTACTATAATGGTTTCGTCGATGGTTTTATAAAAAATACGATGATAGGAAAATTGTTTTTTCATTCTGCACAAAAGGTTAAAGGTTTTGTTGAATCTATTATAGATGCAGCTGAAACAAAGGAGCAAATAAAAAAACTTTCAGTATTACTTGGTGGTAATTTGCTGATATTGATTGTTATGCCCGCCATTTATCCATTTGGGTGGATGGTTGCCGTCGGATATACAATATTCTTGTTTAATTATTTAATGAAAGTTTTAAAAAAGATAAGGCTGCTAAATAAGGCAAGCAGTGATCTATCCCAAGGTAATTTCGAAATAATGTTGCCAGAAGATATGGGTATACTAAGCCCCTTTGCTTTAAATTTAAATAATATTAAGGATGGATTCAAAATAGCTATTGAAAAAGAAATAAAAAGTCAAGACATGAAAACAGAGCTGATTACAAATGTATCCCATGATCTTAAAACTCCCTTGACTTCTATCATTACCTATGTGGATCTGCTTAAAAACGAAGATTTAAGCGTAGAAAAAAGAACAGAATATATAGATGTAATTGATAAAAAATCCAAAAGGCTAAAAACTCTTATTGATGATCTCTTTGATATCAGCAGAGCAAGCAGCGGTAATATTGAATTGAGTTTGGAAAGTTTGGATGTGGTAGCCTTACTACGCCAAACATTAGGAGAGTTAGAAGAAAGAATTATCAAAAGCAGCCTGCAATTCAAAATCAATTTACCGGAAAGTAAAATAACTTGCCAATTAGATGGTAGAAAAACCTATAGAGTGTTTGAAAACATCATAAGTAATATTCTCAAGTATTCTTTAGAAAACTCAAGGGTTTATATTGATGCTGAAGAAAAGGAAAACGATATCAGCTTCATATTCAGAAATATTTCTTCCTATGAAATGAACTTTAATTCAACTGATATAACAGAGCGTTTTATAAGAGGAGATGAGTCAAGAAATACCGATGGTTCCGGTCTCGGACTGGCTATTTCCAAGAGCCTAATTGAGCTTCAAAAAGGAACTTTAGACATCATCGTGGACGGGGATTTGTTTAAGTTAATCGCGACGTTCCCCAAATCATTGTAAGGGTGGTCTGTGCAGATTATCAAAATTGGTATGTAGTATAGCCGGGAGCTTTTATAAAAACAGCCCCCGGTTTTATTATGAAAATGGTTATCTTAATAAGGACTTAATCACTTCGGTGTTTGATTTACCCGTTTTTGGATTGATTAGTTTATTCACCTTTTGTACCTTGCCTTCGCTGTTTGTGTAAGTGCCCTCGTTTTCAGAAAAACTTGTGATGGGAAGAACAACATCTGCCATCTTTGCGGTATCTGTTAAGAACATATCACAAACCAAAAGGAAATCAGCTTCTTTCAACGCTTTTTCTGCCTTTGAGTTTCCATCTTTTATCAGATCCTCGCCATATATCAAAACGACCTTATCCTTAAAATTATATCCATCTCCGTTTGATGCTTTTACTCCCGCATCTATCAGACCCAGGCTGTTTGGTTTATTCTGAACCAACAAAATATTCCCCGCACCTTTGCCTAATACTTTTACAAGTTCAGCAACTCCCATTGCTTCTTTATATGTTATATTACCGCCGATTACTATCAAAGGGCTTTCGGCTGCTTGCAGTTTTGATGCTAACACGGCATCCATTCCGTTTGACTTTTCACCTTTGATAACTCTTGTCAGATCCTTTGTAAAATCCAAGACTTTATCATCTTCCAACCTTAAAACTATTTCTGAATATCTGTCCATTTTTGATTCTTCCCGGCTCGCCATGACAAGTTTTGCCCCATTTCTAACCGCAGCCTTGATCATGAGTGCTACAACAGGGTTTTGTTCTTTCACATCAAAACCCAAACAAAACACAAGATCCGCTTTACTTATTTCTTCATATGAGGCTTTTTTATAATCATTTCCAAAAGAGTCCAAAAGACCATAGGCGGCATCTTTTAATTCAGAACTGTACAGCTCCCTGATTTTATTTTTAAATTCTAAAATTTCTTCATTTGTAGACTTTTCGGAAATAAAAGCTAGGTTGATTCCGTTTGCCACTTTATTCCTAACTAATCCTAATGCATCATCCCATTCGGTTTCTTTTAACATGCCGTTATCCTTTACCAAAGGTTTTAGTATCCTATCCGGGGAATTAATGAAGCTGTTTTCATACTTACCCTTTTTGCATAGGTTCCCATTATTTAATCCTAAGCCCACCTCTGCTGTTGTCCTGATGACCAAGTCCCCGGCAGCATGCAACTTTATGGTGCAACCTGTACCGCAATGATTACAGGTTGTTTCAACTGTTTCTTCCGGAAATGGCCCAGGTTTTGTTAGATCCACTTTTTCTGTCAAAGCACCTACAGGACACGAGGAAATACACTGACCGCAGGATTCACAACGACTATCCGCACCTAATGGATTGCCAAAGGATGGTTCTATTGTTGCATTATAGCCTCGGGATATAAACCCTAATGCACCCGCCCCCTGAACCTCTAAGCATATTCGGACACATCTTCCGCACATAATGCACTTATTTCTATCTCTTTTTATAAATGGATGGCTCTCATCAATGGGATGCTTTGTAATGGATCCGGCAAACCTATCCTGTTTTGCATCATAGGCAGTTGCATATTCTCTGAGTTTGCATTCGTGAACATCCATACACCCACAGGATAAGCACCTTTGTGCTTCCTTCCTTGCCTGTTCCTCGCTGAATCCCAATTCAACCTCTCTGAAATTATGTTTTCTTTCTTCTTTATTCAGCATGGGCATCTTGACTTTTTCTTTCGTTTCTTCATCATTATATTCATCTTTATCCACTTCTTGTAGCTTTTTACCTTTTACATGGTTATACATGCCATGGAATTTTCTTATTTTTTCACCTTTCAAAATCTGGTCAATAGAATGAGCAGCCATACGCCCCGCGGCTATTGCCTTGATTGCAGTTTGGGGTCCGGTAACCGCATCTCCACCCGCAAATACCCCATGAATATTAGTAGTCAATAAATCCGGATCTATATCAATCCTGTTTCTGCTTGTCGCAATATTAAAATCATCGTTTATAAAGCTTAAATCCTGTGTTTGACCTATTGCGCCTATAACAATGTCAGCAGGCATTTTAAATTCAGAATTCGGTATCTCAATAGGTCTTCTTCTACCGCTGGCATCCGGTTCTCCCAATTCCATCTTGACAAATTCTACACATACAAGCCTTCCCGTCTCACTGATAATCCGTTTTGGTGCTGCCAAAAATTCAAATTCTACCCCCTCATACTCTGCTTCATCTATTTCCATTTCATGAGCGGGCATTTCCTTTTTTGTTCTTCTATAAGCCAAAGTTACCTTATCGGCCTTGAGCCTCAAAGCGGTTCTGGAGGCATCTATGGCTGTATTGCCTCCGCCAATAACTACTACATTCTTACCCGACAGATCAATTTCATCACCCAATCCCACCTTGCCGAGAAATTCCACGCCGCTATATACTTCCGGGCATGTTTCACCTTCACACCCGATTGGAAGACCAACTTGAGAACCCACAGCCAGATATATTGCCTCGTAACCGTCGTTTTTCAAGCTTTCATAGGTAATGTCTTTGCCGAAGGTCTTTTCGTATTGTATTTCTACACCTAATTCTTTTATCATATCAATTTCTTTATCCAAAATATCTTTTGGCATCCTGTATTCGGGGATACCGTATCTGAGCATTCCGCCGCCCTTTGGCCATCTTTCAAATATTGTTACCGAATGACCTTTTTTAGATAAGTAAAAAGCACATGATAATCCTGAAGGGCCGGCACCAATAACAGCTGCCTTTTTACCGGTTGCAGCTTTTCTATTTGGAACATAATGATGTCCGCTATTTAAGTCATAGTCTGAAGCAAACCTTTTAAGGTAATCAATCCCCACCCTGTCATCAACAATGTTCCTCCTGCATTCATCCTCACAAGGCCTTGTACATATCCTACCACAGACCACTGGAAGCGGGTTCATCTCCTTAATCAGCTTAACTGCTTCCCGATAATTACCGTTGGCAATATGGGCTATATAACCTTGGACGTCGATTCCTGCCGGGCAAGTCAAACTGCATGGCGCCACGCAATCCCCATAGTGCTGTGATAAAAGCAGTTCCAGACACATCTTCCTTGAATCATTGACACCTTTGGTTTCTGTCCTAACCACCATTCCATCAGTCACTTCGGTACCGCAGGCAAGCATATTGCCCCTGGCACCCTCCACCTCTACCCTGCAAAGAAGACAAGAACCAAAATGTTTAAGTCTTTCGTCATGGCAAAGGGTAGGTATAAGAATTTCGTTTTCCTTTGCCACATCCAATATAGTCTGTCCCGGTTTCGCCGTAACATCTAATCCATTTATATTCAAATGTAGTTTTTCCATCAATTTCACCTCTTATCTTAAGTTATTCAATGACTATTGCATCAACTTTGCATGCTGTTTTACAAGCCCCGCATTTAATACAAAGGCCACTGTCAATTATATGGGGTTTTTTCACATGTCCGGATATGGCATTTGCAGGGCATACCCTGCTGCATGCCGTACAGCCGATACACTTATCTTCTATAATTCTATATTCAATAAGAGCCTTGCACTGTTTAGCAGGGCATTTTTTATCTTTAATATGAGCTTCATACTCGTTCCTGAAATACTTTATTGTTGTGAGCACCGGATTTGGAGCTGTTTGTCCCAGTCCACATAACGAGTTTTTCTTAATATTTGCCGATAATTCTTCTAAAAGTTCGATATCTCCTTCTTTGCCTTCCCCTTTGGTAATCTTGGTTAATATCTCCAGCATTCTTTTCGTACCTATTTTGCAAAAGGTACATTTGCCGCAGGATTCTTTTTGTGTAAATGTTAGGAAAAACTTTGCTATATCCACCATACAATTGTTTTCATCCAGCGCAACCATGCCGCCGGATCCCATTATAGCGCCGGTTTGATTAACAGAGTCATAATCTATAACCGTGTCTATCAGTTCAGACGGTATACAACCTCCCGAAGGACCTCCCATTTGTACAGCCTTGAATTTTTTTCCGGATGAGGTACCCCCGGCAATATCGTACACAATCTCTTTAAGAGTAATACCCATAGGTACTTCAACCAAACCGCCTTTGGCAAACTTCCCTGCCAAAGCAAAGACCTTTGTGCCTTTGCTTTTTTCTGTGCCGTATTTTGCATACTCGACTGCGCCATGAAGTATTATGTGGGCAACATTGGCTAAAGTCTCTACATTATTAATGTTTGTCGGTTTTTCCCACAATCCTTTCACGGCAGGAAAAGGAGGTCTCATCCTTGGCATTCCTCTCTGTCCTTCAATAGAAGCCAGAAGTGCCGTTTCCTCGCCGCAAACAAAGGCTCCGGCGCCTTCCTTTATATTAATTTTAAAACTAAAATTTGAGCCAAAAATGTTTTCTCCCAGAAGCCCTCTTAGCTCTGCTTTTTTTATGGCTATCTTAAGCCTTTTTATCGCCAGAGGATATTCTGCTCTGGCATAAATATATCCCTCGTCTGCACCAATGGCGTATCCGGCAATCATCATACCCTCAATAACAGCATGTGGGTCCCCTTCCAAGACGCTTCTGTCCATAAAAGCACCCGGATCACCTTCATCTGCATTGCATACTATATATTTTTTGTCACCTTTGGATTCCCTGGCAAATCTCCATTTTAAACCGGTAGGAAAACCCGCACCACCTCGACCTTTTAATCCGGAATTTAGTATTTCTTCTATTACCTCTTCCGGAGTCATGGTTTTGATTGCTTTCTCTATGGCTTTATAAGCATCCATATCCATGGCTTCATCTATTGATTCGGGGTTAATAATACCGCATCTTTTAAGAACTATTCTTCTTTGTTTATTAAAAAAAGAGTCTTCTGCAGTATGAATATCATCGCCTTTGACAATCCATTCCATTAACGGCACACCGTTTATCACATGGGACTCTATTATCTTTTCTACTTTTTCCGGGGTTACCTGACCATATATATAACTTTTCCCATCGGGGTCAATAACTTCTGTTAGAACCTCTTTATAGCACATTCCCATACAACCTGTCTCATCTAATAATGTGCCTGATCCCATCTCACCTAATTTCTTCTCAAAAATCTCATAAACTCTTAAGCCGCCTGCCGCAATTCCACAGCTACCCAAGCCTACTACAACCTTATAATTATTGTTTTCCAACATACTCACCTCTGTCCGCATAAAATGATTTTATAATCTTTCTTGCCATATCCGGGGTGAGTCTTCCATAGGTATCTTCACCAATCATCATAACAGGGGCAAGGCTGCAGCAGCCCAGACAAGCCACTGCTTCCAAAGTGAATCTACCATCATCGGTTGTGCCGCGACTATCTATTCCACGCTCTTCCATAAGTGCCTCTGCAATGGTCGCAGCGCCATTTACATGACAGGCAGTCCCGAAGCAAATTTTTATAAGCTTTTCGCCCACAGGTTTTAATCTGAATTGTGAATAGAAGGTAATAACACCCATTACCTGACTTGGATGCATGCCTGTCCTTGAACAAAGCATCTCAATGATATCTTGAGGTAGGTATCCAAAACTATCTTGTATATTTTGCAAAATGGGAATTAAATCTGATTCTTTGCCTTGGTATTTTTCTAATATTGCATCAAGTTTATAAAAGTCATTTTTTTGGGTACTGCAACAACATTTATTATCTTCCATTAAACGCATTCCTCCAAGTATTTATGATTTGTAAAAAATACATTGACATTTTTTTAACTATCACAATTATAAAGTAATTATTACCCTTCGTCAATTTAAAAAAATGGCCGAAAGGCCACTTTGATTACTCCGCATGATTTCCAAATATAATGTTGTTTATATTGCCACGGCATATAACAAAAAAAGGGACCTTATCGGTCCCTCCTTCTAATTCTTAATTCCAAAACCTTTTGGGTGATGATGCATCAATCTTGGTCTCGCTGCTTACTGTTCTTTCTGCAACCTCCGTTATTGTTATCGGACTATTCTTAGTGTTCTTATCCGTAGATTTAGCCGGGATGCCGATATTAAATAACTTATAGCTGGTTTTGTTTTCACTAGTTATGACAACTTTTAATGTCAATGTGGCATCTTCTTTGCCTCTAAAAACCTTTATGCTGCGTAAAACTTTGCTCAGAGACTTGGCATCATAAGATTGCTCATCCACAAACTCCAATTTTGCTTCTTCGGTATAATTCAAATTATATCGAAGGGATCTGATTAAACTATTTGAGCTTTCGCTATCCATCACAAATTTACCGTCTATCATTTTTCCAATCTCTGAATAATTATAATTAGCCCCTGTAGCATGTACCGGTAAAGGTATAATAACCGGTGTCTCACTGTCTGCTTTTGCCTTATCACTGAACTTGAATACATCAACAGTCAGCCATTTTTTAGCCATTTCAATCCTTAACAAATTTAATTTAATTTTTTCCTCTGCTGCAGCCTTTTCAATATTTTCCGCCTTTGTTTTTATGCCATTTATTTCAACTGAAAGCAATTTCTTTTCTTCCCTGTCGTTTAAATTAGCAAATCCCTCATCTATCCCTGATGTTTGTGATATAACAGTCTCCAATGACTTTTCAAATTCTTTTACTGCTCCGCCGGCAACTGCTATTAATGCCAAAGCTTCCTTTTCCGCATTTTCTTTGTTTGCTTTTATTAGCCCTTCATCAACAATTTCTGCGGGTACAGTAAAGGCCATATAGGTTTTTAACGCTTTATCTGCTTCTTCATTTTTTACTGTTAAACCCTTTACTTTACCTTGTAGCTCATCAACTGCTGTTTCCCATGCCTTTACTTTTCCTTTTAATGCAGTAATTTTTGCTGATTCTTCAGCTTCTTTACGTTTATCCTCTTCATCTTTTCTTTTTTGTTCTTCTATCAAATCTTTTATTCTACTTTCGATAGCCACCAGCTTTTCAAAGTTTTTATTTGATATCATGTCCTGCTGATGCCTTGTCAATCTATCATAAGATTCTCTTATGGGTTCTACATCCTCTTTTAATTCCAATGTTACATATTGAAGGCTTGGCAACTTATTTATTTTTTCCTCTACTGCCGATGCTGCCATCATGTCCATTCTTTCAGAGGAACCCTCTGCTTCCAAGTCTGAAATTTTTGTTTCTACATCCTGTAACTTTTTATAATTGGTAATCAATAATTTTTGGTCTTCTGTTAAAACATCATAGGCCGTTCTTGCTTCTATCACTTGATCTTTATCAGTAAGTTTTATAACAGAAGGTTCGGGCAAAACCGCAATTTTAACCATTACAGGATTAGCTGCCAACTGGTTCTCTGCTGTTTTTATTTTAGCTGCAGCAACTGAAATTCGTCCCTCAAGAGATGCCTGCATACTCAAATTGCTTACTTTAGTAACTTCTCTATCTGCGTTTATTTTATGGTTCATCGCATTATCAATTTTCTCTTGTGTACTCAAATCCAATACAGCATTTTCCAACTTGGCTACCAAAATTTCCGCTTCTTTGTAGTCAACATCCGGTACTTCAGCAGGTGCCAAATCAGAACCTGTGAAATAGAATTCGTCACCTTTGACATCTTCACTGGTGTTTAGTACCAAATCCTTGGCTGGAGACACAATTGTTAAGCAGTATTCATAATGACCTTCCAAAGGATTCCCTAAGGATAACAACACTCTGTTTTTATCTATTTTTTTCAGATTATTACTTATAGTCTTATAATAAGCAGAATCATCCACATTCTTTATAGTGTAGGTGCCTGAATTACTTATGGGTTCGTTATATTCAATCTCTACCGTATATCTATCCAATGCGATTACATCCACAATATAGGGCTTATCATCATCGGTATACTCTCCATAGAAATATGTGTAGCCGTTTTCCCTGTTTATGGCTGGTATTCCATGTTTATCTGTCAAAACCTTACTTACATCTATCTTGTAGTCCTTGTTTCCATCAATGGCTTTAGATGTAATGGTAAATGTAACAAATTCCTTTTCATCAGTATAATCTATAGTAAACGTAGCTGATGGTGAAATAGCGCTTACTTTATTATCTTCCAATAACCCGATTCCACTTATCATAACTTCCTTAGACATTTCTACCTCAAAGGTTTTGCCATCGATTTGTGAAATATAGTCAACCTCCGGTGGATAAGGTTCATCGTTGCTGCCATATACATAATCATTACCATTAAAATCTCTAATATCAAACCAATTCCTATTCAATGACCTATCAGTAATTCCCTTAAGGGATTGATCCTTGTCTATCGTGTACATATCGTTATAACCCGTTACTGCCTTACCCCCAGCTATGTCAGAAAACTCAATCACATTTCCGTCATCCGAATATGCCTTGGCAAAAAGTGTTATAGAATCTTTACCTGTTTGATTTAAAACCAATTTGGTTCTATATTCACCTGTGCTCGTGTACCAAACAGGCTCATCAAACACTACCGATACAACATTTTTGTTTTCCGTAAATATATATTCCAACCTTGGCCTTGTATTATCCGTTTCACCATCCGTTGCTCTGAATTCAATGGTAAGTCTCAATACATTCTCTGCCTTGTCCCTAACACCGTCTATAGTCAGCTTGTAGACTTTTCCTGCGGTCATGGAAGCTATATTAAGTGTAATCTTTTCATCCTTATAAACTGCTTTGGTTGGATATCCTATATTATTATTTATTACATAATTTGAAATGTCCTCTGCCGTTTCTTTCACTAAAGGTTTTGAGAAATACAATTCTATTTCATTACCATCAATAATCTTATAATCCCTCACAGTGGATGCAGCAAAATCATCTCTTTTTACGGATATGGTCTGGGTATTATTTTTCTCCAAAACATTTCCAAATTCATCCGCAATATTATAAACTTTCATAGAGTAACTGGAGTTTATAACCAAGTCATCCGTCTCAAGCATTACTTTATATTTGTTGCCTTCATAGGATACCTTATCTACATGGGCAACATAGATTTCTTCTTTATATCTATCGTTCTTAATAATCTCATAATTGCCGGCATCCAAAAGGGTATCTTCATCCAACCTGCTATTATCCGTAAAAGCCAATTGTATGTGATTTCTGGACAGAACCTTAGTATCATTTTTTGATAACTGTGGTGCCGTTTTATCTTCTCTCATACCGTTAAAAGTTTTCTTTACAGCTCTTTTCATCACATTAGCCGATTTTGTTGTATCCACTATATTATCTATGGTAATTTCATACTTCAGTCCCGACCTTTGGGTTTCTGTATCAAGTTCAACTTCGTATATTTTATCGTCTTCATCAATGTAAAGATAAGCATCATAAATATCCAATTCTCCATCTTTGCTGTCTATTATATAATTGCCTATATTCTCCGCCGTATCTTTGGTAACCGCCTTAGAAAAAGTGACTACCACCCTTTGATTTGTTTCAGCCTTAACATCTCTCACAGTGGGCGGATTCAAGTCAGGTCTCGAATAAAAGGTTTTGGTCTGAGATCTGAGTTGAGCCCCGTCAATGGATTTGATTCCTGTAACTTTTAGTGTATATTGTTTCCTTGACTCCAATCCATAGGTGGACAGTATTACCTTTTTACCTTCTATTTCAGCTTTATCCACGCTCACCCCGGCTATATAATAATTGGATGCATCCGTTGCACTATAGTGGTCCAACTCCTTATCAAATTCTATAACCACTGTTTCAATATCTTCGCTTTTTATCGTCTTCATTGAAGGTGACCCAGATATTTTCGCCACACCTGTAAATCTTATCTTTGTTTTACCTGCTGTCAAAGTATAAAGTTTCCCGCTACTTTGGGTAGAAGTCTCTAACCTTACTAAGTTTTCTCCAATATAAAATGCATTCTTTATTGTTAGTCCATCTATAGAGTAATTATTGGTATTTTCAGCATCATATGCACTGATATAATTTTCATATTCCACCTCAACAACAGTATTCCCTATAGCCTTGACACTTTTTACTTTTATATCTATTTCATCACGTATAAGTCCCGCATAGATTGCTTCAGACTTGGTTATTACTTCATCATCAATGAGTACATTTATAAATAATTTGCCGGATTTTGTTTTCGTTTTGAGTGCAGAAACTGTGGCTTTAGCCAAAAGATCAATATTAAAATCAGACTTATAGCTTGGTTTTAAACCCTTGGTCTCTGCAAATTCCAGTGTTTCACCCCAGCTAAAATCTCCTGATTTGCCGTTTACACTTTGCTTATATCCCAAAGTCTCTAAAAGAACTTTAAAATACTCAGCTTCACCTATGCTTTTATAAGGTAAAAATTCACCATTTTCGTTTCCTATAAAGCCTAAGTCGGGATTAGCCTTTAAATATGCTAAAACATTTTTTCCTTCTTTCCATTTTACATCACTTACATCTGCGAAATTATCCCAGCCTCCATACTCTAATGACTTTTGATAGAGCCCTTTAAGCTTCAGTATTGATATCGCTGCAGTAAAACGATCCATCCTCTTAGTCATATATTCATCGGTAACCCCGTTACCGTCTCCCTCCAACATTCCAATTGTTGCGAGAGTCCTTGCTTCCTCACTTACTCTTATAGTTGCTGCATATAGAGGCATTGCAGAAAAGCTTGTAATTATTAAAGTAAGTGACAATACAAATGCAATTATTTTCTTCATAATAAAACCTCCTTCTACGTATTTATATTATGTATAGTTATTGTAATGTATAAAGCTGCTATCAAAATATATGTACAATTATTTTTCATCACAACTTTTCATTAGAAAATCCAAATAATCCCCGATAACAACGAAAAATTTAATATCTTTTGTAAAAATCCAAACATTCACCTCCCTGACTCTGCTATAAATACTAAAACATTCCCTTATACAATTATAACTATTTTAGTTTTTAATTCCAATCCATAGACGTATATATTTTAGAAAAGGTTCCATATAATGCGTCAATAATTATTATATGGGAAAAGAGATTCATGCCTGAATAAATTTTACAAAGCTATTTTTTTGACTATAATATAAAGAAAGGTTGTAAAGGGTGCTGGACGGTGAGCAATTTTGCTTGCCGGATTTATGCCTAAATGTTAATACAATTTATATTTATAGGGAGATGTTTATGTCTTCACCACTGTTTCTAAAGATAATTCTATACTATCTAACGATTATGGTACTTGCTTTTTTAATAAATATTACAATTAAAATGCTTTTCCCGATTATGAAGATGGGTTTAAAAAGTACCTTAAGTATATTTAAAAAAGAAAAGACCATATATGTAAAAATAGTTTCCAAAAGGGCTTATACTTTTAATGATGAAAACAAGGACAGCATCCAAAATTATTATCTTACTTTTGAAGATAAGGATAAAAAAGTATATGAATTCTTAGTAGATCAATATTACTACATTTTTTATATGGAAGAAGAAAAAGGATTGCTTACATACAAAGGTGAGCATTTTATAGAATTTGTCAGAAAAAACAAAAACGGTCATTGAGATTAAAAAACCATTTTTGATCCTTCATTTTACTTATGCGATACGTGGTTGTGTTTACTGTAACAAATTAAGATAGCTAACAATTAGTTTTATTTCATTCGTTTAAATAATATATTTGCGATACATTTTTGTAAAATACTTATGTTAGCTCTACTTTAATCCTTTGTGCTGTCGGAGTTATGGAAAGCCCCCCGAGGCCTGTACAACGAAGTTCCATAGGCAATGACTTCCCAACAGCATCCATTGCTTTGATAGTCTCGTCCAAAGGTATAACTTGATCAAAGCCGGCTGCTGCCATGTTCACACTTGACAAGGCATTCATAGCTCCCATTATATTTTTACCCAGACAAGGTACCTCCACCCGATTTGCCACCGGGTCGCATACCATTCCAAAAACATTCTGCAATGCCATAGAAGCCGCAGCAATACTTTTCTCGGCATCTAAACCAAGTACATGAGCACAAGCGGCGGCGCACATCCCTGATGCTGCACCACATTCAGCCTGACAACCACAGACTTCTGCAGAAAAAGTACTTAAATAAGCAATAAATACTCCAATCAAACCTGCTGCGAGCATACTTTTGGCCATGTCTATTTTACTTAACTCATATTCCTTTGCAAGAGCAAACACTGTACCAGCCACGCATCCACAGGAGCCCGCCGTAGGCGCGGCAACAAAAATACCGTTTGCGCTTTTAATCTCCATAAAACGTGTAACATAGTAAATGATATTTTCTATAAGACTTCCTCCAAGTATATTCTTACCAATTATATTTTTAGACTGACTTTGCAAAATCCTTCCCGCTATATCATTGTCCATATGCTTATCCAAGGATTCGATAAGCAAATCTATTATGTCTCCCATCTTATCCAAGACTTTTTCTTTACTTAAGCCGCTTCTTATGCTTTCATAAATACATGCCAATTCCCAAAGCTGCAAATTTTCTATATTATATTTGATCACCTCTTCCACTGTGGCAAAGGGCACATTGGGCCTTAACTGAGATGCTATAGAGAGTACAGGTGAAAGAGTATACATCTCATCAAAATCTATAATCGGGATTTCCTTAAATGGTGTTTGTGATTTTATATTATATAATATTCCCCTCTTGCCAAAAGTCTCTGTGACTTCCCCTAATCCTTCCAAACATTGTTTAGACTTTGGCCTTAATGGCGTTGAGGTAATAATCAATATTTCAAAAAAACCACCTGTAATTGAAACAGGAAAATACTGAAGTTCTGCAATTTCAAACATACCTCCACCGGTTGAAAGAGCCTTTAAGCGGATATCTTCTTTTCCTTTCCTTTGAACTAAAACATGATATGCGTTAGGGTGGTCGGGTCCAATATCTTTAATATTAAAAAAAATTTTTAAACCTGCCTGCTTGGCCAATTCTAATCCTTGCATTATCTTTTTTTGATGAGTCTGCATTCCGATAAGTCCCGCCGCAAGTCCCTGATCTACTCCCTGTGTGCTATATGTTGTGGCCAAGGAACTATTTTTATCAAATTCAAAGCTTACAGACAAAGGTCCTTCAGCTTTAGTAAGCTGACGTATAACATTTCCTATTCGAACAGAGGCTGCCGTATGAGAACTGGAAGGCCCTACCATGACAGGCCCGATAACATCATTGAATATAGAAGGATACTGTTTCATAGCATAACTCTCCCTTTATGTTTATCTGCCAGCACCACATAATCCTTAGCCCTTTTTATATGTTTTTGTAATTCTTCCTCTCCCAATTCCCTGACTACTTTTGCAGGTGTGCCCATAACAACAACATTGGAGGGAATTATTTTCCCCGGAGGTATAACCGAACCCGCGCCTATTATTACATTGTCACCTACAACGGCACCGTTTAATATGATGGCACCCATGCCTATCAAAACATAATTGCCGACGGTGCAGGCATGGATTATTACGTTATGCCCTGCAGTGACATAGTCCCCAACAATAGTTGGATAATCGTCAGCTATATGGATTGTGCTGTTATCCTGAATGTTTGTATTTTTACCTATAATTACATAGTTATCATCACCCCGGACAACTGTACCATACCATATATTTGAGTTTTCTTTTAATTCAACTCTTCCAATAATTGAGGCATTGTCCGCTATAAAACAGCTTTGGTGAATTATCGGTTCATGGCCTTCATAGTTTATGATCAAATGTAACATCGCCTTTCTCATTTTAATCTTATGTAATCTTTTATAAACCCATAACCCTTCTCATCTATTGAAAGGTCACCATATTTACTATACAATAATATTACTATATTATGTGAAATCTTAAAAGAAGAATTGCGATATATAATTTCTATGAGGGGGTAGTCTCAGTGGTAAATGTTGTTGATAAATCCTATTTGGACAGAGTAAACAGATTAAAACAACGTGTTCTAAACACAAAACCGGAAATGGACTTAGAAAATGCAAAAATATTAACAGAAAGTTTTATGGAAACAGACGGGGAACCTTTAGTAGTGCAAAAAGCAAAAGCTTTTAAAAAACAATGTGAAGAAAAAACTGTTACCATATGGGATGATGAACTCATTGTCGGCTGCTCCGGAAGCAAAAGACGAGCCGGCATACTTTGTGCCGATACATGCTGGTCTATCTTGGATGAAGAATTAGATACCATCAGCGCAAGAAAATACGACCCATTTTATCTAAAAAGGGAGGATAAAGAAATTTTTGAAAAGGTAATACGCCCATATTGGAAGGGAAGATCAAATTACGAAGCCTGGCTCAAACAGATACCTGAAGATACAAAAACCCTTCGTGATAACGGTGTTGTATATATAAACAGAAAAGCTGTTCGGGGCTGGGGCGAAACCACTGCAGGCTATGAAATGATTATAAATATAGGAACGACAGGAATTAAAGAAATCATACAAAATAGAAAAGACAAGCTCGATACTACAATTCCCGGTGATTATGAAAAGGACTATTACCTGTCTTCCATGCTTATTGCTGCGGAAGGTATCGAAATATTGGCGCAAAGATACAGAGAAGAAGCCCTTCGGCTTGCCGGACTTGAAACAGATGAAGACAGAAAAAAAGAACTTTATCAAATTGCCGAGACATGTGCACATGTGCCTAAGTACCCGGCCAGAACATTCAGAGAAGCACTTCAATCCTTATATCTGTATCAAATTTGTATTTTCATGGAACAAAACGCTGCTTCCTATAATCCTGGGAGAATGGATCAATATTTATATCCATATTACAAAGCAGATTTGGAAGCAGGCAGAATTACAAAGGATGAGGCTCAGGAACTGCTGGACTGCCTATGGGTAAAATTCAGTGAACCTTGTCTGTTCCAAGATGCCCAGACAGCTGAATTTGCTGCCGGCTACCCCATGTTTCAAAATGTTTCCGTAGGCGGCATCGACACAACGGGCAAAAATGCAGTCAATGAGCTTTCCTATATGATATTGCAGGCTACGGCGGATGTCCAACTATATCAACCTTCCTTATCAGTGAGATATAACCTTGCAAAAAACCCAATTGAATTTCTTCGCAGTATAGTTGAATTAATAAAATTGGGTACAGGGTTCCCTGCATTTTTTAACGATGATATGGGCATCCGTATGCTTATGAACAAGGGAATCCCTTTGAAAGAGGCTTTTGACTGGAACCCTTGCGGCTGTGTGGAAACCAACCTCGAAGGCAGACTGCGTCATTATACAGCCCTGGCAGATATTAATCTTGGCAGTATGGTAGAATTTGCATTGCTAAACGGAAGGAACAGAAAGAGTGGAAACTATATCTCTGAAAAAACGGGAGATCCTGAAAAGTTTAAAGGATTTGAAGAGTTCTTAGAAGCTGTCAAAAAACACATCGCCTATTCTGTGCGTGCAGTGGTAAAAGGCAGTCATGTTATAGATGAGGTATGCATGGATAGGCCTGTCCCTGCACTGTCTTTAACATTTAAGGAATGTATAGAAAAAGCTAAAGACTATGCTTGGGGCGGAGCCAAGTATAATACAGGTAATGGAATAATTCTTATAGGTGTTGCTGATTTAATAAACAGTATAGCAGCTATAAAAGACATAGTCTATGATCGTAAAAAGGCCACTATGGGAGAAATGCTAAAAGCTCTCGAAAGTGATTTTGATGGATATGATTATATAAAAAGATTATGCCTGGAAGCACCTAAGTACGGAAATGATATTACGGAAGCTGATGACATTGCAGGCGAACTGTTTACCTTTATTGCAGATGAAATAGAAAAGTATAAAAGTAAGTTTGGCCCAATGACCCCTGGTATACTTCCCGTTTCGGGGAATACTCCTTTTGGCCTTGAAGTGGGTGCTCTTCCATCCGGAAGAAATGCATGGAAACCATTGGCGGACGGCGTAAGTCCAGGCGGTGGAACGGACCTAAACGGACCTGGTTCTGTATTAAAATCGGTTTCACACATACCCCATGACCGTTTTGTACAGGGGACACTTTTGAATATGAAAATTGACCCCTCACTTTTATCTACAGAAAACGGCATAGCACAACTGATGGCTCTTTTAAAAAGCATGTGCAGCCTGGGGGTATACCACGTTCAATTCAATATAATAGATAATGAAAAGCTTATAAAGGCACAAAAAAACCCCGATAAATATAAGGGCTTATTAGTAAGGGTTGCCGGTTATACAGCCTACTTTGTTGAATTGGGCAAGGATGTTCAAGATGAAATTATAGGACGTACGACACAACACGGAATTACATTGGGGTGAAGAATATGACTGACGATAAAAAGGGCTTGATACTCAGAATAGAAAAAACATCAATTCATGATGGACAAGGCCTGAGGACGGTAGTGTTTTTTAAGGGATGTCCCTTGAGGTGTGAGTGGTGCTCTACCCCTGAATCCCACAACATTTATATAGAAAAGGGATATATGCAAAACAGATGCACAGGTTGTGGTACCTGTGTCGAATTATGTTCGGAAAAAGCGCTAACCCTTAATGACAATGGCAAGATAACAATTTCAAAAGAGAAATGCCAAATGAATCTGCTTTGTTATGATAGGTGCCCCTATAGTGCTTATAAAAAATATGGAACCTATATGACCGTCACTGAACTGATAAAAGAAATATCAAAAGATGAGATTTTTTATTTCCATTCAGACGGCGGAGTGACCTTCAGCGGTGGAGAACCTCTCATGCAATCAGAATTCTTAACAGAATCAATGAAATCCTGTAAACGTAGGGGCATCCATACAGCAATGGAGACAAGTCTTTTTGCCCCTTATAATAATATTGAAAAGACATTACCCTACCTTGATACATTGTATGTAGATATAAAGCATATGGATAGCAATATACACGAAAGGTATACGGGTGTTGAAAATGATTTAATTCTAAGTAATATCTGTAAGGTTGATGACTCTTATTACCCCGTAGAAATACATATAAGAATCCCCCTTGTCCCTTCCATAAACGATACCCGCGAAAACCTATTATCCGTTTTAAATTTCTGCAAAAACAGAAAAAAATTACAAGAGATTGAGCTTTTACCCTATCATAGATTGGGAATCGAAACCTATAAGCATTTAGGATTGAAATATAAACTCTCACATATAACAGTCCCTACATTAAGCAGAATTAGAGAATTGTATGAATTCATGTCATCCAACAGCCAAGGAATCAAAATAAAAATCTGCAGCGGGTTATAAAATTTTATTTAGTTAAAAGCTTTTATTGACACCTATATATCATAATGATATCATATTAATATCAAATAGATATAAGAGGTGAATATTATGACTGAAAAAAACATTAAAGGCAAACCGGGTATGCCTTCGTTGATTCTATTTATTCTACTGTACTTAGCGGCTTTCGCTTTAATATTTTTAGGAGGCACACTTTTAAGCAGAGATAATTACATTGGAGCATTACCTTTAGTTTTAGGTATTCTTTGGGTTATAGTAGGTTTTATACCCTTTTTAGGGCTAAAGGTTATAAAACCGCAGGAAGCTTTAGTCTTAACCCTTTTCGGTAAATATTCCGGCACTTTAAAAGAACCGGGTTTTTACTTTGTCAATCCTTTTTCAGTGGCAGTAAACCCCGCTTCCAAAACAAAGTTAGGGCAAAGCGGTGATGTAGACAATGATTCCGGATCAAAATTTATCTTTTCTACCAGTGGTAATGTTGTTCAGTCCAATCGTACAAA
>LSQX01175153.1_pt1 | contig 28853 bp, 23 predicted proteins | sample 654561 | NCBI WGS metagenome assembly LSQX01 (sample SAMN04489861, study PRJNA283612) | anaerobic digester metagenome | isolation source: 4 biogas reactors fed with cattle manure at either 37C or 55C with and... | place: Denmark: Kongens Lyngby | collected 2014
GCTGAAATGAACGACATGCGGCTCACTACACACGGGGAGAAGATAACCTGGATTATTCATCAACATGGATGAAAGTATTGTTATTTGCTGCAGAGCAGCATGATGCGGAAATAATCATGAAAAATTCTGTTTTCATCCATGTTGACCCAAGGCGCGACGATTCCAACCCGTCTGCTTTGTTCTGCGGGCTTCGCAGTATGTCCATACAGCTTCACCCCGCACGCCTCGCATCCGGGCCGGACTTGTCGCGTGCATAATCCAGGCTAAAAGAAAAAGCCGGGGTGACCCGGCTTGAAGTTGGTAGCGGGGCTTGGATTTGAACCAAGGACCTTCAGGTTATGAGCCTGACGAGCTACCGGGCTGCTCCACCCCGCAATTTGTAGCAATCGGGGGGCAATATACGGCAGGCGCCGCGACAATGCAAGGCTTATTTTGCCAAATTTTTTGGCGGGCTAGTAGGGGCCGCCGAGTCCGCCGGGGAGGGAGGGGGCGGTTTCCCAGGGCTGGGTCATGTTCCAGGGCAGCTCGGATTCCTGGTCGGTGGTGGCACAGCCGGCCAGGAGGAGCAGGAGCGCGAGGAGCGCGACACAGCGCAGCGCGGTCACGGCCAGAGGGACGGCAGCGCGGCGAAGCTGTTGAGTTCCATGACTTGCAAGACCAGCACGCCGATGAGCAGCAGGACGGCCAGCAGGGTCATGACAGAGAGTCCGTTAGAAGAGAACATCGTCGCCCTCCTTGATGGCATCCTTTTGGTATTCGGGGAGAACTTCGCCGATGGAAATGTTGTCGCGCACGGCGCTGAGGCGGATTTTGCCGACCATGTCGTCCTTGCGGTGGACGATCATTTCGGCATTGGGCTGGGCGCCGGCGATGGAGCCGATGTCGATGATGACAAAGTTCCAGTCGGCGTTGGCGAAGACGATCTTGGCGGTGGTGCCGGGCTTCATGGTGAAGGTGCCGGAGAGTTCGCGCTCATATTTGGCGAGCTGGTATTCCAGCATGCCCTTTTCCTCCTCGAGCTGGGCGACCTGGTCTTCGAGGTCGCCGAGGCGGTCGTTGAGCTCGGTCAACTGCATCTGGAGGTCGTCCTTTTCTTCTTCGAGTTCGGCGATGCGGTTCGATTTTTCGACGATCTCGGCATCCTTCGAGCGGATGATGTCGTTGAGCTGGACGATTTCGGTTTTGGCGTCGTCGAGTTCGCTACGGGTGCGTTCGAGTTCGTTCTTGGTGTTCTCGAGATCTTCCCGGGTGTTTTCGAGGTCGGTCTGGGTGTTTTGCCATCCGGTCAGGACGAGGGCGGCCAGGGCGTTGGCCAGGTTCAGCTCGGTGTCGAGCTGGGGGAGCTGATCGGTGGAGCCGGCCTTGAGGTTGTTGGCGTTGAAGCGCACCTGGGCTTTTTCCTCGTCGGTGAGCAGGGAGGTATCGCCCTTGAGGGTGTTGACAACGCGGGCGACACCGTTTTCAAGTTTTTGGGTGCGTTCCTTGATCAGGGTTCGCTTGGGAAAGAGCGCGAAGGCCTGGATGCAAATGGCCACGATGGCCAGGATCAAAACGATTACAACAAGCGGCTTTAGTATTTTTGCCATAATGTCCTCTCAAAACGGTTGTAGGCGCATTGTGGGTGATAGGTGTTTGGTTGTCAAACTCCAAAACGGCCCCAATGTGGGCGGCGCAAACGGATGGGAGTTGGACGGGCCGGCGCGCCCCTTCCGGGAGGGGGGAACGCGCCGGTCGAGGGCGGAAACGGCCTCGTGAGCTTCGCGCGGCATGACGCAGGCGAGGGGCATCAGCCCATCCGCCCGGGCTTGAGCAGTTTGCCGTGCGAGATGACGTGCAGCGGCGCCTTGTGATAGCGGAAGGCGTCGCAGACGTTTTTGGCGTCGAGGACAACGAGGTTGGCGTTGTTCTTTTCCTTGAGGCCGAACTTGGGCAGGTTGATGCCCTTGGCGGGGTTGACGGTGATGAGGTCGTAGAGGGTTTCCATCTCGGGGAAGGTGGTCATCCAGAGGAGATGGGAGGCGAGGAAGGCGACCTCGAGCATGTTGTTGCGTCCATAAGGATAGTAGGCGTCGGAGATGTCGTCCTGGCCGATGCACACGAGGTTGCCTTCGGCGAGCAGCTCCTTCACGCGAGCGTGGAGGGGGCCGGTGTGGGGGTCGCTGACCACGCCCATGCCGGCCTGCTTCATGAGGGCGGAGATCTTCTTGAAGTAGGGCGTGGGATAGAGCGCCATGGCCCGGGCGTGGTGGGCGAGGGAGCGGCCGATGCGGCCTTCCTCGATGGTGCGCACGGCGAGCATCTCGAGGGTCTTGAGGGTGGGATCGCCCGCGTCGTCCACCAGCATCGAGATGTCGGCGTCGTAGGCGATGGCCAGCTTCATCATTTCATCCACGTGGGTTTGTTCATCCTTTTCGGTGAACTCGATCCAGGGGATGCCGCCGACGACATCGGCGCCGAGGTCCATGGCCTCTTTGATGAGGTCGAGGGTTCCGGGTTCGCGGACGATGCCGTCTTGAGGGAAGGCGACGACCTGGACATCCACGACGCCCTTGAATTCGTCGCGGGCCTTGAGCAGGGCCTTGAGGCCGATGAGTTTGGCCTTGGAGTCAACATCGGCAAAGGCGCGGATGTGCAGGTTGCCGTTGAGGGCGGCCAGCTTGAGGGCCTTGCGGACATTGGGGAGAATCCACTTTTCGTTGTAGTTGGCCTTGACGCGGGCGGCCAGCTCGATGGCGGTCATGGCGCCGCCCATGCCCTCGCCGTGGTAGGCGTTGAGGGCCTTGGCATCCATCATTTCGAGGGTATAGACCTTGCAGAGGTGCAGGTGGGTGTTGACGTAGGATTCGGTGACGAGGTTGCCGGCGGCGTCGATGGTTTTGGCGGCTTTGGCGCGGATGGGCTGCTTGGTGATTTTTTGGATGATGCCCTTTTCGATGGCGATGTTCCACAGGCCGGTTTTGCGGCGGAGCTGGGCATTTTTGATCAGAATGTCATACATGGTGCGGCCTTTCTAGGGTTGCGGTTGGCATTTTCTAAAGGGGTTGTTCGCGGAGCCGGCGGGGGGGGGTGGGCCCGGGCGGTGGAGGTTATCCTTTCATGAGCTGCCGGGCAGCCTTGGCGCCTTCCCAGAGGGCTTCATAGCCGGTGCAGCGGCAGAAGTGGCGGGCGAGGGCGCCCTTGATCTGCTCGTCGGTGGCGTCGGGGTTCTGGGTGTAGAGCGCGTAGAGTTCCATGACAATGCCGGGGATGCAATAGCCGCACTGGACCGCGCCGGCGTCGATGAGGGCCTTTTGGATGGGGTGGACGTCGTCACCGGTGCGCAGACCCTCGATGGTGAGGACGGTGGCGTCTTCGAGGCGGGAGGCGGGGAAGAGGCAGGCGCGGCGGGCTTCGCCGTTGAGCACGATGGTGCAGGCGCCGCAGGTGCCGTCGTCGCAGCCGCGCTTGGTGCCGGTCAGATTGAGCTGGTCGCGCAGGACATCAATGATTTTGTCGGCCGGTTCGATCACGGCGGTTTGAGGCCGGCCGTTCAGGGTGAACTGGATCGTGGTTGCCATGGGGTTTACTCCTTGGTTGGGGCGCCGGCTCCGCAGGCGGGGCAGGCAGGATCTCGATTTGTCAAAATGGCATGGAACTCGGTTGTCAGGGCGTCAAAGGCCAGCACCCTATCAGTCAGAAGCGGGCCGATGCCAGTCAGAAATTTGAAGGCTTCCAGGGCCTGGAGCGAGCCGATGACGCCGGGCAGGGGGCCGAGGGGGCCGGCGTCGGCGGGGGCGTTGGCGGGGGCGTCGGGCTGGATGCAGCGCAGGCAGGCGCTTTGCCCGGGCAGGACGGTCATGAGCTGGCCGCCGTGGGCCGAGATGCCGGCGTGGATGAAAGGCTTGTTCAACTCCACGCAGATATCGTTGATGAGATACTTGGCGGCGTAGTTGTCGGTGGCGTCCACCACGAGGTCATAGTTGGCGAAGTGCTCGCGGGCGTTGGCGGCTTCGAGGCGCTCGGGATGGGCCTCGAGGCGCACATGGGGATTGAGCTCGCGCAGGTGCGAGGTGGCCGACTCGGTTTTGAGGCGGCCGATGTCGGTGGTGACATGCACGACCTGGCGCTGGAGGTTCGAGATGCTGACGATGTCGGGGTCCATGAAGCCGAGCCGGCCGACGCCCACCGCGGCCAGATAGAGGAGGACGGGCGAACCGAGGCCGCCGCAGCCGACCACCAGGACGCTTCCGGCGTGGAGCTTTTCCTGGCCGGCCTCGCCCAGGGCGGGCAGGTCGAGGTGGCGGGCGTAGCGCTGGCGTTCTGCGGGCGACAGCGTCATGGCATCAGGAGCCGGCTGACAGGAAACTCGGCAGGAAGTCGGGGTTGTTCGAGAACAACCAGATGGTGGCGGCCGACTGGAGCAGCAGCGCCAGCACGGTCAGGAAGATCAAGAGAATATAGAGCCAGCCCCAGCAGGCGAACAGCCGGCGCAGGCGGGAGAAGAACGGGATCATGTCAGGCGAGACATAAGGAGTGCGGCCGAGGGCGGCGCGGGCCCGGAGGGTGGCCATGCCGACCAGCAGCATGGGAATGCCAATCAGGAAGAACAAGGAGCCGATGGACAGGAGGATGGTCATGATTCCGACAAAGGCCATCCAGGGGCGCAGGCTTTCGGGCAGGGGCACTCTGCCTTCCGCGCCCGAGGGCGTTTGCAGGTCGGCAAAGGCCTGTTCGGCCGGAATCCAGTCGGGCAGCCCGCCATGCCAGACCAGGGTGGCCGGGCTGATGTCGCCGGCAATAAAGCGCGCGCGCACGACGGCTTCCTCGTGGGGCCCGCTTTTCTCACGGGTTTTTGCTACTACATAATACCAGGATGTCACGGGACGCTCTCCAAACGTTGCCGTATCCTAGGACAAAGCCGGGGCCAATGAAAAGAGCAGACTTGGGCCGTTTGCGTGCGCTGGACGCGCGGCACGCCCCCGCCCAGACGGGAGGGGCGTGCGCAATGCGTTGATGCGCTTGGCGTCGGCGCGCGCTATTTGGCCAGCCAGCCGCCATCCACGGCCAGGACATGACCGTTGACGAAATCGGATTCGGCCGAGGCCAGATAGACCGTGGCCTGAGCGATATCGTCGGGTTCGCCTTCGCGCGGATAGGGCGTGGCGCTGGACAGGAATTGCTTTTGGGCCGGATCGGCCAGCATATCGTGAGTCATGGCGGTTTTGATGATGCCGGGGGCGATGCAGTTGCAATTGATCCGATGCGGCGCGTACTCGAGCGCGAGGGCGCGCGTCATCGCAATCACGCCGCCCTTGGAGGCGCAATAGGGCCCGGTGTTTTCAAAGCCCACTTGGCCGGCAATGGACGACATGTTGATGATTTTGCCGCGTCCCTGCTTGAGCATTTCCGGGATGACCCGCTTGCAGGCCAGGAAGACGCCCTTGAGGTTGATGTTGATCACGGCGTCCCAGTCGGCTTCCGTGGTTTCGTGGAAGGGCGCAAAGCGGACAATGCCGGCATTGTTCACCAGAATATCGATGCGCCCATATTCATCCAGGCAGGCTTGGGCCATCTGATTGATGTCGGCGGGGTTGCTCACGTCCGTCTTCACAAACAGGGCCTTCCCGCCGGAGTTATTGACGAGCGCGACGGTTTCCCGTCCGCCTTCTTCGGACCAATCCGCCACGACCAACTTGGCGCCTTCCTTGGCCATGGCCAGGGCAATGCCGCGTCCAATGCCGGCGGCGGCGCCGGTGACAATAGCAACCTGATCTTGTAAACGCATAACGTGCTTCCTTTCTCAACGACGGCAGGCCGTCGCTGTTGACCGGCAAACCTATCACGGATGAGTCGAATAGCAACCCGCGCGGCCACGATTCTTCGTGCGGTGGCGGTTAGCACCGCTTAGACCGGAGACGTTGGACGACAGACTATAGACTTGGGCGGGTTTTAGGTGGGGACGCCTCGGCGATGCGTCCCTACCTTTGACGCTGGCGCGCCAGGGCGACGGCTCAACCGGCCGCCGCCGGATTGGGTGGTGGGGGGGCTTTTGCCTATGCGGCACCAAAAAGTTTGTCGGCTCGCCTTTGGACATAGGAGCGGCGTTTTGGGTCAGGTATTTTGGCCACCATGGTTTTGAATCGGCGGTGGCTGAAGCTGTCCGCCAGATCGATTTCGGGCCATGCCGCGAAAAGACGGGTTTTTCCTGAGCCGAGATAGAGGAAGTCGAGCAGAGCTTTTTCGGGGGTGGCCATGGCCCAGGTTTCCGAGGAATCCAACTTATAGCCGAAAAACAGTTCGGGGGGCAGGTGGTGGATGGAGGCGGTGCCCAGAGGAGTTGAATAGCGCCGAGTTCGAGCCACTGAAACACAGTAGATGATGTCCGGGATTTGGGAAATCATGCCGTGGTAATACAGCGCCGTGTGGAGGGAAATGTAGCTTGGAAATGGCGCGGTCAGATGGTTGGTCAGGGTCATGAGGTGGGTGTTTGGCCATGTCCAGAGGCCACGCTTGAGCGGCACCACATGATCATGTTGGTGGAGTCGGCGCAGGATCTGGGAAGCATTGGAAGCCGATACGCCCAGGTGAATGGCCACATCCGCGGTGCGAAACGCCGGTAGGCCCAGTTCCCTGATTTTTTGCAATGCCCGGATGAGGGTCACGAGGGCACCTCCAAGGCGGTGACAACCCGCAGGACCATTTCGTCCCACACAGTCGGAGAATCGAATTGCCTTTGGTGGTCGGGGTGCAGGAAGGACAGGACTTGGGCTTTGAACATGTCGAAGGAAACGTTCAGTGCGTTGGTTGCGGCTTGGGCATGTCGTGAGCTGCCGGGCTTATCCAGACAGGCGCCGGAATTGAGCAGCAAATCAATGTCGAAGACATCCCGCGCTTGAACGTGGCGGCGATCGGCCAGGGCTCTGATTTTTTGTTTGAGGGCGGTGTTGGCATCGTAATGACTGACCAGAATGGGGGTCAGCCGATAGGTGCGGATTAAATATGGATCAACGGGCTCAAAGGTTATGCCGTCATTCATGCCGCGACGGGAGAACTCGATTTTTGTGCGCAGCCACGGGGTTTGGCGGTTCCACTCGAGGCCAAATTTCCACCGCTGGGTTGTGTCGGTCTGTTTGGGGGCGGACCATTCTGCGATGCGCATGCCGCGCAGTTCGAGGAGCTGGGCCAATGTTTTGGAGGTGATGATGCCTTCGACGGCATCGGCCAGCTTGTCTTTGGAAAAACGGGCGCTGAGGTCGATGTCCAAGTCTTCTGAGTAGCGGATGCTTTTGTGAAAAAAGCGCAAATTGCATCCGCCTTTGAGGGTATAGCGGTTGCGGTCGGTCTTGCGACTGAACAGGTCGAGGACAAGGAGGTGGAAGAGTTCCACGGCGGATTGGGGGGAGGTTGGCTTCATGGTGAGAGAATACGGGATATTGACACTTATGTCAATAGTCTATGGTGGGTGGGGCGCTGACGCGCCGTTTAGACCGGAGACGTTAGACGGCAGACTGTAGGCTTGGGCGGGTTTTAGGTGGGGACGCCTCGCCGAGGCGTCCGCGCCGCGCCGCAATTTTTAACGCAAACGTCGCAAACGGCGCAAAAGAAACGCAAGCGGGGGGAGAAGGGGAATTGCATGATTGCATGAATGCGAGATTGGACGATTGGGGGGGGGGAAGCGGGGTTTTAGGTGGGGACGCCTCGCCGAGGCGTAGGGAAAAATGAAAAGATCAGACAGATCAGTTAGCCTGGATAATTCACGCGACAAGTCCGGCCCGGATGCAAGGCAGGCGGGGCGAAGCTGTATGGACATACTGCGAGCCCCGAATAACGCCGCAGACGGGTTGGAATCGTCGCGCCGAAGGGCAACAGGGATGAAAAATAAATTTTTATCCAAATATCCACATCATGCAGTGCAACAATAAGTAAAGATGTTTTCATCCATGTTGATGAATTATTCAGGTTAGATCGGGCGGATCAGACAGATCATTTTTGAGGACGTCACTTTCGCGGCGGAAGCAGACGCAAAGGCGAGACGTTTTTTGGGCGCGAATGCGCCGTGGCGACGGCCGGGGTTTGTCGGCAGCTGCCGGAAACTGGGGAAAATGGGCTGAAAAAGCGAAAATGGGCCTGAAAAACGACCAAAAATGGGCAGAAAAGGGCATATTTTCGCGATTTTGGGTGTCGTGAGTCAAGAGTCGGGCGTCAGAGGTTTTGGGGCGCTGTGGTGACCTTGTTGACCTGATTGACCTTGATTGACCTTGTTGACTTGTGGGGGCGGTCTGAATTGGGAGCAGACGGCCGCCGCCGGAAAAGGACGGGAGGGGAATTGCGTGATTGCGTGAATGCGTGAATGAACGATTGGGGCGCTGCCGCGCCTTGGCGTCGGCGCAACCGGCAGCTGCCGGAAAACGGCCGGGAAACGGGCGAAAATGACGAAAAACGGGTGAAAACGGCCAAAAATTGGTGAACAACAGTGGTTGGGGGGGCAATTGTCAATTGTCAAGGACTGACCCCGAGGGGATAACGGGCGATGGCCGGATGGGGTGGGGGGGATGGTGGGCGGTGAGGGGCTCGAACCCCCGACATTCACGGTGTAAACGTGACGCTCTGGCCAACTGAGCTAACCGCCCATGGATCGTGAGGCACTGTACGCCAGCCCGGGGCCGGGCGCAATCTTTTGTTGCGCGGCGGGCGGCGGCGCGAAAATGCGGGGTTGAAGGAACGCGGCGGGCGGGGTAGCTTTCTGGCGTTTATGTTTGTGGAGAACCTGTGATGAATCAACTGCCACCCGACGTGCCGGCGCCTTATCCGGTGATTGATCCGCTGGAGTGCAAGTCCTGCGGGCGCTGCGTGATGGTGTGCCCGAAAAAGGTGCTGGAACTGGGCGATGAACTTAACGCGCGGGGCTACGCTTTCACGCGCTACAAGGGCGCCGGGTGCATCGGCTGCCTGAACTGCTTTTATGCCTGCCCGGAGCCGAATGCCATCAAGGTGCATTTGCCGGCAAAGGAGACGTGATCGAGATGGCGACGCAACTGATCAAAGGGAATACGGCGGTGGTGGTGGGCGCGTTGTACGCGGGCTGCGACAGCTTTTTCGGCTATCCGATTACGCCGGCCAGCGAGATTCTGCACGAGGCGGCCAAGCGCTTTCCGCAGGCGGGGCGGCGAATGGTGCAGGCGGAGAGCGAGGAAGCGGCTATTAATATGGTATATGGGGCGGCCACGACCGGGCGGCGGGCGATGACGGCGTCATCGGGGCCGGGCATCAGTTTGAAGTCGGAGGGCATTTCGTATTTGTCGGGCGCGCAGCTGCCGGCGGTGGTGGTGGACATCATGCGGGCGGGTCCGGGGCTGGGCAACATCGGCCCGGAGCAGGGCGACTACAATCAGGTGGTGAAGGGGGGGGGGCACGGGAACTACCGCTGCCTGGTGCTGGCCCCGGCCAACGTGCAGGAGATGTGCGACCTGACCATCCGCGCCTTCGAGCTGGCGCACAAGTGGCGCATGGTGGCGTTTGTGCTGGCCGACGGCGTGCTGGGGCAGATGATCGAACCGTTGCGCTTTCCGGAAACCAGCACGACGCCGGTGACCGACGTGAACTGGGCGGTGGATGGCACCGCCGAGACCCGGCTCAACGTGGTGACGTCCATCTTTCTGGATTTCGACCAGCAGGAGGCCTTCAACCGGCTGCTGCAGGATAAATACGCGCAGGTCGAGGCCGCCGAGCAGGACTCGGAGGCCTACCGGCTCGAGGACGCGGAGATCGCGCTGGTGGCCTACGGCATTTCGGCGCGGATCGCGCAGGGCGCGGTGGACGCGGCGCGGGCCGAGGGCCTGCGCGTCGGGCTGTTCCGGCCGATCACGCTTTATCCGTTCCCCAAGGACGCCCTGCGCGAGTTTGTTGCGCCGGGTGGCCGGCAACTGGTGTGCGTGGAGATGAGCAACGGCCAGCTGCGCGACGACGTCAAGCTGGCCATTGATTGCGCCTGTCCGGTGCATCTGGTCAACCGGATGGGCGGCAACCTGGTCACCGAGGAAGACATCCTGGCCAGGTCGCGTGAATTGGCGCGGAGCGCCGGGGGGAGGGAATAGGCATGGAACAGGTGGTTCAAACTCGCGGGCTATACAAGACCTTTCCGCGCAAGGGCGGCGCGGCGCAGACCGCCACGCACTACTGCCCCGGCTGCGAGCATGGCGTCCTGCACAAACTGATTGGCGAGGCGCTGGCGGACCTCGACTTGCAGGACCGCACCATAGTGATCAGCCCGGTGGGTTGCGGCGTGTTCGCCTACTATTATTTTGACACCGGCAACGTGCAGGTGGCGCACGGCCGCGCGGCGGCGGTGGGCACCGGCATCTCGCGCACCCAAAACAACGCCGTGGTGGTGTCCTATCAGGGCGACGGCGACCTGGCGTCGATTGGCCTCAACGAGACGCTGCAGGCCGCCAACCGCGGCGAGAAAATTGCGGTCTTTTTTGTGAACAACACGGTCTATGGCATGACCGGCGGGCAGATGGCGCCCACCACTCTGGTGGGAAGCAAAACCATCACGTCGCCCGAGGGACGCGACCCGGTGCAGGCGGGCTATCCCCTGCACATGGCCGAGCTGATCAACCAGCTCCGGGCGCCGGTGTACATCGCGCGGGTGTCCTTCTCGAACATGGGCAAGCTGCGCCGGGCCCGCCAGGCCATCCGCAAGGCGCTCGAGATCCAGCGCGACGGCAAGGGCTACGCCTTTGTCGAGGTGCTCATGGCCTGCCCGACCAACCAGAAAATGAACGTCGAGGAAGCCACCCGGTTCGTGGCCGAGCAGATGGAGGTCGAGTATCCCCTCGGAGTGCTGCGCGACCGCGCGGCCGAGGCCGTGCCGATCGTCCGTTCGGAAAGCGACTACGCCAAAGAGACCCTCGATCGCATCTTTTCGCTGGATACCGACCGCGCGCCCGACGCGCAACTGACGCCCGACGCGCCGACTTTTCGCGTCAAAATGGCCGGCTTCGGCGGGCAGGGCGTCCTGAGCATGGGCATCATCCTGGCGCGGACGGCGTGCCAGGCCGGCAAGTTTGTCTCGTGGTATCCCTCCTACGGCCCCGAGCAGCGCGGGGGCACGGCCAACTGCGGCGTGGTCATGTCCGGCACGCCGGTGGGCACCCCGCTGGTCACCGCCTCCGATATCTTGGTGGCCATGAACCGGCCGTCGCTCGAAAAATTCCTGCGCGACGTCAAGCCCGGCGGTCTGCTGCTCTACGATGCCGCCATGGGCGAGGTGACCCCCCCCGCCGGGGTGCGCGCCCTGGCGGTGCCCGCGACCCGGCTGGCGCAGGAGGGCGGCAGCGCCCGCGCGGCCAACACGGCCATGGTCGGAGTGCTGGCCGCCCTGGGCGGGTTCGACCTGCCCGAGAGGGCCTACCGCGAGGCCATCACCTGCAATTTTGCCGGCAAAGATGCGGTCGTTCAGGCCAACCTTGCCGTCTTCGACCACGCCCGCGCCTGGGCGCTCGAGCAGGAGTTGCCGTAGCGGCGCTGGCGCGCCGCTGCGGTGGCAGGTTTCAGGTGGAAGGTGGAAGGTCCGCCGCTGTCACGGCGGAACAGCCACACGGACCAACACCGACCCACACGGACGCTGCGGACGCCGCTGCGCGGCGAGCCAAAAGCACAAAAAATATTCCAAAAAGTCCGCCTGTCCCGCCCATGCGGGATGTCTGTCCGTGTGGGTCCGTGTGGGTCCGTGTTCCGGCATCCCGCATCAGCGGGGCAAGAAAAACGGCCAAAAATGGGCTGAAAAGGTGAAAAATGGGCCCGAAATCGGTAAAAACGGGCCAAAATTGCCCAAAACGGGCAAAATTTGACGATTTTTGGTGTTTTTGAGTGTCGCGAGTCGAGAGTCGGGTGTCGGGGGGGCTGCCGGGCTGGCGCAAAAGAGGACAACCGGCAACTGCCGGATTGAGGGATTCAGGTAGAATGATGGGCTTGCGTTTTTTAGGGGCGCGGATCACTATGCAACACGATTCAAGATGATTTGAGAGGACCCCCACCGCATGGAAACCAAGCAAACTCCCCCGAACCTGCCGCCGGAATCCTCCGGCGAGATGGATGAACTGTTGTCGTGGCTCAACGAATACGGCAAGCCGATTTTCAGCGGGCTGATCATCGGCATTGTGCTGGTCGCCGGCATCTATCTGTGGCGTCAGCGCCAGAGCGAAAAGGCCGAGGCCGCCGTGCAGGCGCTCTTCGAGGGCGGATCGCCGGAGGAATATCTGCAACGGGCCATCGCCGAGCCCAAGGCGCCGACCGCGCCGCTGGCCCTGGCGAGCGCCGCCGCCGACTTCTACGCGCAAGGGCGCTACGACGAGGCGCTCTCGGCGTACGAGAGCCTGCTCGAGCAGTATCCCGAGAGCCTGCCAGCGCCCAACGCCCGTTTGGGGCGGGCGGCCAGTCTCGAGGCCCTCGACGATTTTGCCGGGGCGGCCGACGCCTTTGAGGATGCCGCCGGCCGAGTCGAGGGCTTCCTGCTGCTCCAGGCCACGCTGGGCGCCGGACGGTGCCGCGAGCAGCTCGGTCAGTTGGACGAAGCCCGCGCGATCTATGAGGACTATCTGGTGGCCCATCCCGAGGGCGATTGGCAGGCGCAGATCGAATCGAGCCTGCTGCTGCTCAAAAGGGCCGAGCGCGCCCGGGCGTTGCCGCCTCCCGCGGAAGCCACGATGTTGGCGACAGAGGAGGTTGTGGTGGAGGAACCCGCGGTCGAGGTGGAACCCGTTGCAGATGAACCCGCGATTGAGGAGCCTGTGGCGGAAGAGCCTGCTGCGGAGGAAGTCGCGGTCGCAGATGAACCCGCGGTGGAGGAGTCCGTTGCGGAGGAAGCTGCGGCGGAGGATGAGTCGGATGAGAGCCCGAGTGATGAGGATGACGCGCCGACCCCAGAGGACTGATTTGTTGTTGAGATTCGGCTGGACGATATGATTGAGCGCTATACCCGGCCCGAAATGGGCCGTCTGTGGACCGATGAGCACAAGTTCGCGACCTGGCTCAAGGTCGAGTTGGCGGTTTGCGAGGTTCTGGCCGCAGCCGGGCATATTCCCCCAAAGGATTGGGCGGTTATTCAGCGCAAGGCCGCTTTTGATGTGGAGCGCATCCACGAGATTGAGGCCGAGGTGCGCCACGATGTCATTGCCTTTCTGACGGCCGTAGCCGAGCAGGTGGGGCCGGCGGCCCGTCACATTCACAAGGGGCTGACCAGCTCCGACGTGGTGGACACGGCGCTATCCCTCAATCTGGTGGCGGCCATGGATTTGCTGCTGGCGGGAGTCAAGAAAGTCCGTGCCGCAGCGGCAATTCAGGCCCGCAAGCACGCTCTGACCCCCATGATCGGCCGCAGCCACGGGATTCATGCGGAACCCACCACTTTTGGCCTCAAGATGGCGTTGATGGTGGACGAATTCGATCGCGTGGCGGAGCGGTTGCGTAGCGCCCGCGAGACCATCCGCGTGGGCAAGTTGTCGGGGGCGGTCGGCACGCATGCCCACTTCGAGGCGCGCTTCGAGCGCGCGGTCTGCCGCAAGCTGGACCTTGTTCCAGCCGCCATTTCCACGCAGATTTTGCAGCGCGATCGCCACGCGGAGCTGGTGGGGGCTTTGGCCCTGGCCGGGGCCAGCGTCGAACGCTGGGCGCAGGAATTCCGTCATTTGCAGCGCACCGAAGTTGGCGAAGTCGAGGAATCGTTCGGCCGCGCCCAGAAGGGTTCGAGCGCCATGCCCCACAAGAAAAATCCCATTGTGGCCGAGCAGCTTTGCGGTTTGGCGCGGGTGCTGCGCGGACATGCGGTGGCCGCGTTGGAGAACGTGGCGCTGTGGCACGAGCGCGACATCTCGCATTCTTCCGTTGAGCGCATCATTCTGCCCGATGCCACCATCTTGCTCGATTACATGTTGGCTCGTCTGGCCGCGCTGGTGCGGGGTCTCAAGGTGAATGCCGCCCGGATGCGCGAGAACCTCGATTTGACCCGTGGGCTGATCTATTCTCAGCAGGTTCTGCTGCTCTTGGTCGAGAAGGGTATGACTCGTGAGGAGGCCTACCGCCGGGTGCAGGGCCATGCGCTTCAGGCTCTGCGGAAGGGGCGTCCGCTGCTCGAGTTGCTGACGGACGACCCCGAGGTGACCGGTCTGGCCACGCCCGAAGAGCTGGCCGCCTGTTTCGACCTCGAGCCCCACCTGCGCGATGTGCGCCGCACCTTCCGCGCCCTGGGCCTGAAGTTGCCGTGAATTCTCCAAGTTAGATGAATGAGACGGGCTTACCCGATCAGCGGGCGATGCGTCAGATAGATCACGTCCCCATGGAAGACTGGGCCTTGCCGGGCGATCCGTTTCAGTTGGCCGCAGTCTCCATCCATGCGGCGGACTGGCCCGCACTGCTTCCGCCGGAGAGTCGCCAAAGCCTGGCGCGGGCCGTTGATCCGGTTGCGCAGGCTCGGGCGGGGGCCTCGGCCTGGCTCAAGACCCGCTGGCTGCCGCGGCAACTGGGGCGGGAGACTGTGGCCATCGAAGCCGGACCGCATGGCAAACCGAAACTGACCGGACCTGACGCCGATTGGGGGTTCAATGTCAGCCATGCCGGCGATTGGGCGGTCATCGGGCTGATCCGCGGGGCGGATATCGGCGTGGATTTCGAGTCGCTCCGCCGGAAGGTGGATATCGGCGTCATGGGGCGGCGGGTGTTGTCGCCCGAGGAGAGAGAAACGCTCAGAAGGAGCGGCGATACCGCAACCGGGTTTTTGATGCTGTGGAGTCAGAAGGAGGCGCTGCTGAAAGCGCTGGGCAGCGGCTGGGCCCATGGTGATTTGGTCCGGCGGACGCGGTTGCAGTTGGTGGCGTATCAGGTGGAGCCGGTCAGCGGCGTCAGCATGTGGTCGCGGACGGTCCTGGAGGGGGCGTATGTTCTGTCGGTGGGGGTGCGGCGGCGGGGCCGCCGAAATTTTTAACGCAAACGTCGCAAACGGCGCAAAAGGGACGCAAGCGGGGGGAGGGCGCCGCTGCGCGGCGAGCATGGAGCAAGAAGGGGGGAAAGCGGGGTTTTGGGTAGGGACGCATCGCCGAGGCGTCCGCGGCATGGCGCAGCCATGACGTAGAAAAAAATCGTGCGGGAGCGGCAAGCAACACTGGATGCGTTTCGGCCTTCGCGAATCCGTTGGAAACCATTCTTTTCTACGCTGCGTCCCGCATGGGCGGGACGCATCGCGGACGCCTCGGCGATGCGTCCCTACCTTTGGAACCACCAACCGATGCGTCCCGTCCCGCACGTGCGGGACGGACGGGCTCCTTTGGAACCACCGACCGATGCGTCCCTTTGGGAACGAACAAATCGTGCTGGAGCGTCACGCAAAACCGGATGTGTTTCGGCATGTGCGAATCCGTTGGAAGCCATTTTTTCTATGTCCCATCCCGCCCGTGCGGGATCGGGCCACGGACGCCTCGGCGATGCGTCCCTACCTTTGGAACCACCAACCGATGCGTCCCATCCCGCACGTGCGGGACGGGCAGGCACCTACCTTTTGCGGCACCCAGCCCGGGGGGTAAAAATCCTAACAAAAAATTAATGAAAAAAAATTCATTTTTTCCCTTTACAAGGGGTGGGCGCATGGGGTATAACGCGTGTCAGGTTGATGATCTTGGACATTCTTAAAAGTAAACAACACAACCGAAAGGGAGAGTAGGACGATGAAAAAACTATTAATTGGATTGGTGATTCTTGCGATCGCCGGCGTGGCGCATGCCGAATTGCTAGCGACATGGACGTTCCCAGGTGATGGCACCTCGTCTGTGGAGAAGAATCCTGGCGCTGCCAACATTGCAGAGGTGGAGTTTGGCGAATTGACCCGCGTGGGTGTTCAACAATCCACAACTGCTGTGTTTTCTGGCAACACTTGGGGTGTGGCAGGCAATGGTCTCAGCTTGGACATCACGGTTGCGTCCGGCTATCAAATCACAGGCGCTACTCTTGCAATTGGCGGTATGAACGGTTCCAACACAGGTCCAAACATTCTGCAGTGGTCCGTGGGATATACTGGCGAGCAGAACTATGGCACGGATGTGGGAAGTCCTTGGGAAAATGCCTATAGCACAGCCAATGCCATTACTCCGGATGTGAATATTGGGACGATTGGCGAGGGCACTACTGCCCTGTTCTTCCGCTCCACTGGTGGCACAATCAATACGCCGGAAGGCAGCCCGCCGCCTACATCAGGCTCTGCTCGTCTGTATGGGCCTATGACCATGAGCGGCGATATTGAGGGAGGCACAGTGATTCCGGAGCCGGCCACGATGGGTCTGCTGGGTCTTGGCGCGTTGGCGCTGGCGCTGCGTCGCAAGAACAAGTAATCCTTTCCCAGGATGAAACGAAGGGCGGTCGAAAGGCCGCTCTTTTTTATTGGTTGCAGGTGGGTTGTAGGTAGGGACGCATCGCCGAGGTGTCCGATGTAAAGAAAGCCATTCCATATTATTCGCACGGAGGCACGGGGGCACGGAGGAGAGGGGAATTGAGTGACTGCGTGATTACTAGAATTTTTGGGAACCACAAAGAGCATAAAAAGCGCAAAGAAAAAATCATTTTTTCTACGCCGTGGCCGAGCCACGGCGCGGACGGCTGCGCGATGTTCCGCCAGAGGCGGACAGGCTCCTACCCTTGGCGCTGACGCGCCGATGGCGACGGCGGGGCAGTGCTGGGGTGGCGGGAACAGCCACACGGACCCACACGGACTTGCACGGACCCACACGGACATTTGGGACGCCGCTGCGCGGCGGAAACGGGGGCGGGAGAGGAGCGTTTTTTGGGCGCTGCCGCGCCTTGGCCGCTGACGCAGCGTGATGTGCTTTGTACTTTGTGCTTTGTTGGGCGCTGGTGCGCCTGGGATGCAGGCGGGACGCCATTGAGGTGATTGCATCCGGATCAACATGCATGATATATTTTCGCCATGAACTCGCGATTTCAACTCTTTGTCTTGCTGGGCATTTTTGTACTGTTGTTGACTACTGCGCAGGCCCAGACGAAAGGCATTTTTGCGGATTTCACGACATCCGCGGGTGATTTCACCATTGACCTAGATTTCGTTCGAGCGCCAAGAACCGTAGCCAACTTTATCCGACTTGTGGAAGGCTCGCACAGTTGGATGCATCCGATAGATGGTTCGGTGGCAACCAAGCCGTGGTACACGAACAGTGCGCTGTACCGGTTTCAATATACGCTTGCCGAAGTGGGCGCAACCAATCCGCTGGCGCTGCATGGCGGCCTGTTCCGCACTGACGACGGATACAGCGGCCAGCCGGGCTATACTTTCCTTGACGAAGCACTCAACGGCTTGAGCCATTCCATCGGAACCATTGCAATGGTGTCATCGGATGGGCCCCATTCAAACGCGGCGGAATTCATGCTCCTGCTAGATGACGGCGCAGCCTATTGGGATGGTCAACAAACCGTTTTTGGGCATGTCAGTGACGGGTTCCCGGTTGTCCAAACTATTGCCAATGGAGGACATGACAGTGGCTTCCTGCACTCTCCTGCAAGCATCCAAAGTATAACCATTCGCCGAGTGGGAGCTGCTGCAGAATCTTACGACAGCAATCATCCTGACTTGCCTTCAGTTTACAATGACGGTTGCCGCGTTGATATCCTGTCAGGCAATCAGGCACAGTATGTCTACATCAAAGCACCACACTCCCAAACTTGGATGGCACATACAGATGACCTGCTGAAGCCCCAATGGACGCTATTTTCGATGGGTTTCAACGGCACAGCGGAAGAAGTGGACGGCTCAACTCCCTTCAGCACGGCACACGAAGGCTGGAGGAGCCATTTTTTTCATGGCACACGAGTGGAGTATCCGGTGTTTAGTGCGATCCCACTGGAGGATATGGCCGGAATTACTTTCGCCGCGCAGTGGAGTGATGGAAATATATATCAGTACTGGCTGAATTTATCGGCGGGAACCGGATTCTGGCAAAATGTGACGACGACAGGCCAAGTGGTGAAAATTCATGATCCCTATTCCATGGTGGCAGAAACCCGGGGAGCGAACAGCACCCATTTCAATTTTATGGATACTTACGGCAATGTTTTCGACTATGTGCTGGGGTTTGAAGCCCATGGGATGACAAGCGGACGATACTACCTGGAGTTGAGAAGCGGGTGGGGTGAATTCCTCGGGGCGGAATGGGGTGCTTGTGAATATGCCCCATGGGCTCCTACGGTCAATAGCAAGCCTGCATCACTATTGGCAACAACACAACGCCGACAATTCCCGAAAACGGGTGTCGTTGCCAAACGAGGAATTCGTTGGTTCCCACCGCCCATTGACTGATGCCGAACCAATCCATCTTCATGGGGTATCGTTATCCACAGGAAGAGAAACCGTATAGAGTCGCACGGGCAGTTGGGTCACAGCCCACTGGCCTAGTTTCGGAACAAAGGTGTATAGTGGGGGATTGATGGCCCGGTTGAAAGACTCATCGTACTGCAACCATGCGGGGATTTGTGTGCCGATGCCCGTCAGGGCACCACCGACGGTCCGGGAAGCGCCAACATGGTCGTCGCGCCCCGTATGCAGATGGTAAAACATCAATGCATCCTGGGCACCTTCGTACATGGCGACATGTGTGATGCCTCGCTCCGCAATAATATTGCGCGCGCGGGTTCCCGAGGGGGGATCGGCAAAGCATTCCGCGGCAGCGGACAAGCCATCGACATTCTCCCAATAGAGGGTGCCGATGGCATCGCCTGCGCCGAAATAGTAGATTGCCGGCCCCATTTCCGCTGGAGCTAACAGCCGGATGGGGGCGGTGTTGACAGCTTCTTTCAAGTTGATGGTCCAGTTGCGCAACTGAATGGCCTTGAGATACTGCGGGTCAATTTTGGCGACTTTCGCCGTGAGCCAGAGAGGATGCAGGTGGACGACCAGACCGATGAGCCATTGAACACCCAGCAACAAAAAAAGCCCGTGCATGCCACGCCGCGCCAAGGGGGTGGATGACTGTTGCAATGCCATCAGAGCGGCAATCACCAGCAGCAGGCCGGCCACCGTTGCAAAAGATTCCCAGCGGATTTGCCAGAACAACAGAGCCGTGAACACGAGGAAAATCGGGGTGGCGAATACCCATGCCAAGCGGGCGGCAAACGGCAGGCGCAATTTCGAACGCAACCCCACCCAGCCGAGCAGACAGACCAATCCAGGTCCGATTTTGCGCAGTACAAGCAAAACGGCACTTTCCTGATTCTGAGCGGCAAATGTGAACAAGGTTTGAAACTCGTGAATGTGGCGGGCGTGGAGTCGCCACATCAAAGTGGTGCGCGGCAGATAACTAGATTCGGGTCCCCATAGCAGAAGCACCGGCAAAGCGGCGGCGGCGAGCAATGCCAGTACGGCGCGGAGCAAACGGGGCATGGAGATTCGTTGATCTCCGTGTTTCCAGCGGGCAAAAAGAAAAAGACTTTCGCCAATACCCAGCCAGGACAAGGCATACAGCGGATGGTTCACCTCCAGGCGAAACGGAAAAGGTCCCGGGGCAGTTTCAAGGACATAAAGGAGCAAGGCGGTCCCCGCTCCCACCCATGACCAAACGCGCCAGACTTCAGGGTGTATCTTGAGGTTCACCGGCTCGAATGATTTCGGAGAGAGAAGCAAGGCGACAGCAATGGAAACCGTGAGGGCAGCCAGGGTGAAATAAAAGACCGTAGCGCCGAACCAGAGCCCCAAACCGCCCGCGATTCCCGACGCTATAAACAGGCGGTGCGAAGGGCGGTCTTTTTCGGTCCAGCCGAACCCGCTGAACAACAGGAACAGGGCGCAGAAAAAGGCGGCAATAATCTGGAACGCATGGTGGTCGGGGCGCAAGGGATGGAAATCCCAAAACAGGAGTACAGCGGGCACAAGTACGCCTAAGGCGGCTGGTCCAAAACCGATACGGCGGCGCAAGAATAGATACAGCGCGGAAAACAAGAACAAGCCCGTCAACGGCATGAGCAGACGCCCGGAAATTTCCAAAGCGATTGGAGGGGTCAGACCTGTTTTTTCCAGAGCGGCGGAAAGCACCGCCAAACCCCAAATCGGCAACTGGCACCAGTGCACTTCGCGACCATACGGAGCGTTGTCCACAAAGGTCTGCCTCACTCGCCAATGCCCTGACGCGCGCAAATCACGAGCATAGGAAAGCCAGAGGTAGGAATCGGGGTCGATGAAACAGCGTGCGTGGCGCCAGGAATCGGTGGCGTTAATATGGGGTGGCGTAGCGGTGGTATGACGCTCAAAACGGCGTAAAGCGGCATCAACACCCCACCCCATGCCGCCAAACCATAGCGCCAGTAATAACAGGGGCATCCACAGCTGCCCTTTGGCGAGAGTAACGAATTGAAGCAGACGTGTTTTCATGGGGGCATCTCAGTGGGGGTTTCGTTGTGGGATTGAATGGCAAACACCTGATAGCGGAGCTTTTCCTTGGCATATCCAGAGGGAGTTTTGAAGATATAATCGCTACGGCCGATTTCCGACAATTGTTCCGCAGGCACTGTCCAGGCAGGACGATTTGCGAAGGGTTCATAGGTCAACCAACCGTCCAGAGTATGCAGAGCCGCATACCAAGGATCGTGGATGCCGGTTGCGATATAGAAGTAAATTTCGGGGTAAGAGGATCGAATGGACGACACGATATGGGTAAGCCCGCGTGCTTGGGCAACCTCTAGTGCCTGGGTGGCACCGGGCGTCGTATCACTCAGCAGGGTTGCCTCCGCCTGCCAACCGGCGGTGTTTTCCCAATAATACGACGCCACGGAAGGAATACCCGCATAGTAATATAGCAAGGGGGTATCCACAGCTATTCCGGCAAAACGCCACTGGTTGGTTCCCGCGGCGAATCCCCAGCGAAGGGCGTTCCTTTTTTGCAGATTATAAGCAATCCAGTCTTCCGATAGCGCGCGGCAGGCTGCGGCATTGTTTTCCACATGCAGACGAGAATAATTGGCATAACAGCCATCGGCTAAGATCAGAATTATCCATATTCGGATGCCCCAATGCTGCCAAGTCCGTCGCGCCGCGTTTGTCGTAGAAAGCCATGCGCAGAGCCCAACCAGGGTCAGCCAAACCAATGATCCCGCAAAGCTGAACCCCCAACGCTTCTGCAACAGAGTTGCTATCAACAACAAAGTGGAATACAGCACGGCACTGAGCAACATATGTCGCTTATGGGAGGGGGCGTCTTTGGCCAACACCAACCAAATGGCGATGCCGGGCAGCGCCAGAAAATAACTGCGGAAAGTGGCGAGCAATGCCCACCAATTTCCATCAGGAAATGGAATAAATGGCTGGAATTCGGTGATGTAGCGAGCGTGCAGGCGCTTGAGCATGGGGTCGTTCATTAAAAACCAAGATTCGGGGCCCAGCCATACCGCCAACGGAAGCGCCATCGCCAGCAGGGTGGGAAGCAGGAGTTGGATGAAAAGTTGACGATCCAACCGGTCATGTTGCTGGACCCGCGCCAAAGTCTCGAGGCCCCAAGCGACACCGATCCAGGACAGCCAGGCGAGGGGATGATTGACTTCCAACCGCATGGAGAAGTGGTTGGGCGCGTATTCCAGCAGGTAAAAGATAAGGCCAACGAAACAACCGACAGCTGCCCACCAGCGCCAGAGGATCGGCTCATAGGCGGCGTCCGGTTCAGGCGAGTGAAAGCGCGGCAGCGCCGGCAGGCAGGCCAAGGCTATGATGGCCAAGGAAATCAACCAAACGGTGGAGCCGATCCACAAGGCCAGGCCGCCAAAGACGCCGGATGCGATGAACCAATTGCGGGCGGTACGCCGGGCGGGCGCGCCCGGAAAGCCAATCCAAAACGGTGTGTTTGACTCCGACGCGGGAGACGAACCTACCCACCCAAGACCACCCATTTGCAGGCAAGCAAAGGACGCCAGTACAAAGTACAACTGCATGGCGTGGTGGTCGGGTTTCAACGGATGAAACGCGATGGCGACCGACTCATACGTCAAAAAAGCGAACATAAATCCCGCTGCGGGCAGTAAGCCCCACTTGCGGGAAATAGCAACCAAAGCTAGAGCCAGGAACAGGAATTGGAACAAAGGCATGACCCACACCCCCGCCAGCTCGACAGCTCTTGCCGCGGGCCAACCCGTCTGGGCCATGATCATGTTGGCGATTCCCCGTACCGTCCAAATAATCAGATGACTCCAATGCATTTCACGGCCGTAGGGCGCGTTATCCATGAAGGTCCAACGCAGCCGCCATTCACCCGACTTCATCAGGTCGCGGGTGTGGGACAGCCACGTATAGCTGTCACTCTCCAGAAAAAAACGAGGTTCGGGCATACCCGAAATGGTGTCAGGGGGGACAACTGAACGGTTGAAAGATTGAGCAGCCCGATCGGTATGCAATGTGAAGAACACAATGTGTCCCGCCAATAGGAGAAGCCCCGCCAATACCCAGAGTATTAGGAAACCTTTTCGGAGCGGCCGCTGCGACGGGGAAGGGGGCAGGGGCGATTTGGATTTCAGCGATTTAGCCATAAGCGTGCGGCGGCCTCTTCGCGGTAGGGGATTCGGTTTTGATAGAGTTTCTGGCGCGACAACAGGTCGCGGCGGAAACTGGCCCGGGCGGGAATATCCGGCACGAGCTCCAAGGCCCGTTGCACGGTGGAAACAGCGGCGGCATATTTTCCGGCATTGGCATATGTCACTGCCAGGGTGTCAAGCAATACGGGGTGCGGTTCCGGTGCCTGCTCCAGTGCGCGCCGTGCCAGTTCCACGATTTCTTGCGGAGGCGCGGGAGACCATTCCGCTGTGGCTAGAAGCCAAGCGATGTTGTTGAACAGGTCGCCCCGGGCGGGATGAGCGGCCAGCAGCCGCTTGAAAAACGCCCAAGCCTCGTTGCGCGCGCCCAGACTCCAATGATAGCCATGCAGTGGCAGAAGATCCTCGAGAACAATTTGTACGCGGTCGCGATATGGCGGAAGTTTGCGGGCATAGGTCAAGGCTCTCGGCATATCGCCATTTTCAAATGCCGCCGCCATGCCAAGCAGAGCCAGATTGTTTTGGGCGACATCCGTTTGGGCGAGAAGGTTACGCGCGTTGTCCACATGCAGCAGGGCTTGTTCGAAGGCACCGCCAAGGAATGAATACATCGCCATTTGGAAGGCCTGTTCGCCGCGCGGCATGGAATTCTTGGGGAGGCTCGCCAAGAATGCCAACGCGGCGTCCGTCCCCTCTTCTTCATGGATGCACAGGGCCAGTGTGGCCATCAGTTCCACATTTCGCGGGTCGGCACGCAAGGCATCTTCCAACACGACGCGGGCCGCACCAAAATCTCCATCGCGTTGAAGTTGATGGAGAATATGCACATGGCGCAAGGCAGGATGATCCGGCGTTGTTTGTGCCACGCGGGCCAAAACCCGGTCGTTGCTTTGCCAGTTGGGCAGCAATTGGCTGGTTGATGCTGATAAGAAAAGCACGATGCCGCCAGCCACGAAATACAGTAACCGCCGGGCCCGACGATCCTGGTCGGTCCCCATCGGAATGAGCAGGAGAGACAAACCCAGTGCCGGAAAATAGGTAAAGCGATCAGCGACGCTGTGCACACCCACCGGCCCGAAAAATCCGATGATTGGCAAGAAGGCGGTCAGAAACCAAAACCATCCGGCCAAAACCTGCGGAGCGTTTTTGCGTAGCCGCCACGCGCCTCCGGTCAGCGTGAGCAACACGCCCACACTCATGACCCACCGCAGCCAGGTGAACTGAACCAAGGGATACAGAGGGCCCAGTTCCGTTGGCACAACAGTCTTGAGCAAATAAAACCCATAATGGATCGGAACCAGCAAGAGGTGGCGCCAAGCCGGTGTCGCCGACAGGGCGCCTATCGTCCGATGGCTGTGAACGGTCATCAGCGCCAGTCCTGCCGCGAGCAACAGATAGGGGATTTTTTCCAGAAAAAGCATAATGATTCGGCGGCCTCTTGCACTCGTCTCGGCCAAACGTCGCAATGGCCAAATATCCAGTCCCAGAAGCAGCAAGGGGAGCGGCACAATGGAAGGCTTGACCAATAGCCCGGCGGTAAAGAACCCCAGCGACAAGGAAAAGCCCAGCCGGTTGCACCGGCGGCTTGTTGCGCCCCGGTTTCCCCATGCGTAGGCGGCAACGCTTAACAATGCCAACAGCCCGGACAGCACGTCTTTGCGCTCGGTGACCCAGGCAACGGATTCGACCCGGAGCGGGTGAATGGCCCAAAGCGCCGCACAGAAAAAGGCGGACCATGGTTTTTTTACGATGGCGAACAGAAGGGCATAAAGCAAGAAGGCGTTGGCCGCATGGAGGATAACGTTGGTCAGATGAAAACCCCATGGTTGGACTGGTGTGGCATGGAATAACGAAACATCCACCATGTAGGAGATCCACAGCAGCGGCATATACATGGGAGCCGCGGCAATTCCGGGCGTAAAGGCGGCGCGGATGGATTGCCACGAGAGTCCGTTCAACACGAGCGCGTTGTCGGCAATATAAGCCGGGTCGTCCAGTGCGACCAATTCATAAGAAATGGAAGGTAAAAAAAGCAGAAGCGCAATTGCCGAGAGAAGGAAGCCCAGGCAGACGGTTGAGAAGAGCCAGTGTTTTGGAGAAGACCGTACCATGAGTTGTCACTCTAAGGAGGTTGGAGCTTATGGGCAAGAAGGAAGGACACAGGTGGCGGCATCATTCCACCCAAACTGGTTATGTTGCACCTTAACCCGTCCCGCTAAAGCAGGCGGGGATCTTGTTCGACATGATAGGGCTGACGGTTTTGAAAAAGATGGATGCGATCCAGCAACCGCTGCCGGAAAGCCGCATGTTCTTTGGTATCAGGCACCAGTTGAAGAGCTTGTTGTGCGGTCTGTATCGCAATTTCAAAGTCACCGAAATTGGCCTGTGCCACGGCCAGCGTGTCGAGTAAAACCGGATGATCCACCGGGGCAAGGGCTACCGCGCGCTTGGCGAGCTCAAGAGCTTCCTCCGGCGGCGCGGGGGACCATTCGGCAGTGGCAAGAATCCAGGCCACATTGTTCAGAAGATCCCCGCGTGTTGGATAAGCATCAACCAGCCGCCGAAAATAAGCCAGGGAATCGCGGCGCAGGAAGGAATTCCAGAAAAAACTGTGGAGGGGCAAAAAATCCTCCAACTGTATCTCGGTCTGCTGTTGGAAGCGGGGGAGCTGCCGCGCGTAAGAGAGGGCTGTTTCCATTTCACCCAATTCAAATGCTGCTGCCATGCCCAGAAACACAAGGTTATTTTGAGCCGTGTCATCAGCAAGTAAGCCGTTACGCGCAAGTTCTACGTATTCCAGTGTTTCCGGATAACGGGCACTTAAAAATACAAATTGTGCCATTTGAAATTCCCATTCACCAGCAACAACAAAGGCATTCTGGCGCTGTTTTAAAAACTCGATGGCAGATGTCGGATTTTGCTGCTCATGGATACAAATTGCCAGCCTGACAAGAGTCTTATGATCCTTTGGACTTATGAGCAGTGCGGTTTCTAAATCGGATTGAGCAGTCTTGAAGTTGCCGTAACGCTTCACAGCTTGGACGGCACGGTCGTTCAATACCAGCGGGTGGGAGGGAACCAAAGTGGAAATATGGGCAATCAACCGTTCGCTATTTTCCCATACACGCATGTATTGCAAAGTTCGGGCAGTCAGACCCAGCAAAAGTCCTACAGCAAGCAAAGTCCAGACCAAGATGGTACCTTTACGCGGGAGGAAACGGATCGAGCGGTGAACTAAGAACAGGCCCGCGATGGACAGGCCAATAGCGGGAAGATAAGAAAAGCGATCCGCCACCACTTGCGCGCCAAAGCGGACGAGACCGCTGACCGGTAGCAGCATGATGAGAAACCACAGCCAACCCACTCCGGCATTCGGGTGGCGGCGGCGCAAACCCCAAAACCACACCGTGGGAACGAACAGAAGTCCGCAGGCGAGACAAAAATCGGACCATGAAAAGTTCACCGGAGGGTACAGAGGGAAGAGATTTCGGGGTCTGAAAATTTTGAAGAGATAGAATCCATAATGGATCGGCACTTCCAATAGTCCTTTGGCGAGAGGGATGTTGCCGATCGAATAGGTGGCTTGGTGTGCCTTTACTGCGGCTATAGCAGAAGCGAATGAAAGTAAAATGAACGGAACCTTATCCAGAAGCAAACGCGGTGCTGAACGCAGTAAGGATGGCACATTCAAATCGTATCGCCGCAAGGGCCAGTAATCGAGCAGCAGCAAGATCAGAGGGATCGGAGTCAGGGAAGCCTTTGCCAGCAGTCCGCAGGCGAACAGGACGAGAGACAGCAGAAGACAACCCAACCTCCTGCCACCGCTTGGCTGTTGGGCTTTCAAGTAGCATCCTATACTCAACAAACCAAAGAATCCTGAGAGTACATCCTTGCGCTCTGTGACCCAGGCGACAGATTCGACGCGCAAGGGATGCAATGCCCAAAGTGCGGTAAAAACAAAGGCGTGCCACGGCTTTTTGCACCAAGCCAGCAGAAGGAAATAGAGTAACAGCGAATTCAGGCTGTGGAGCAATACATTCGTAAAATGAAACCCCCACGGATTGTCAGGCGTTGCCTTAAATAAGGTTACATCCACCATATAGGAAACCCACAGCAAGGGCGCATACATTTGGTGATAAAAACCCGTGAAGGCTGCCCTTACAGAGGCCCAGGAAAGTCCGGATAAAACAAGCTGATTATAACTGATGTAATGGATGTCGTCGATGGCGACCAATTCATAACGGAGAGATGGTGAAAACAGCAGAAAAACGCTTAAAAACAGCAATAAACCAAGAAAAAAGACGGTTTTTGCGCTTTTTTTCGGGTTTTGGGAGGCGATTTGGCTGTTTTGGGGTGGTTGACCGCTCATTTCAAAGAATTATGGAGAGGTAGTGCAAAATAGCAAGACTGGGATGGGGCCGCCGCTGGCGTGGCGGGGTGAGAATTGCATGATTGCGAGAATGGGTGATTTTTGGGGAACCACAAAGACCACAAAGACCACAAAAAATGAACCGCGAATGAACGCGAATTAACACTAATTATTTTTTGGGGGAGGCGGCGCATGCGCCGCAATTTTTAACGCAAAAGTCGCAAGCGGCGCCACAGGAACGCAAACGGGGGGGGCGCCGCTATGCGGCGAGCATGGAGCATGGAAGCATGGAAGCTGGCGCTGACGCGCCATGGCGACGGAACAACCGGCAGCTGCCGACAAAGCGCGGAACAGCCACACGGACGAACACGGACAGGCACGGACGACCACGGACATTTGGGACGCCGCTGCGCGGCGGGAAAAAGACGCAACGGTGAGACGTTTTTTGGGTGCTCCCGCGGCTTGGCGACGGAGGCGGGGGCGTTGACGCGCCGTGGGTTGGGGAAGATTCGGGTGGCTTGGGGGGCGGGGGCAGGGTATGGTGGCGCAGCATGAGGAATTGGCTGAAGAGGATGTATCGGGAGACGGATCTGGGGTTTGAGCTGCTGTTTCCCCTGGTGCGGTTGCGCGATTATTTTGCGCGGGAGCGATGGCGGTCGGACAAGGCGTCGATTGATCGGCAGTTTTTGGAGACGTTTGGCCGTCCGATGAACTGGGAGGAGCCGCGGACGCTGAATGAGAAGCTGAACTGGATGAAGGTGTATTATCGGGATCAGCGGTTGCGTGACGCGGCGGACAAGGTGGCGGTTCGGGATCTGGTGAGGGAACGCGTGGGGGAGGAGTATCTGATTCCGCTGCTGGGCGTGTGGGATCGGGTGCGGGACATTGATTGGGAGGGGCTGCCGGATGAGTTTGTGATGAAGGTGAATCATGGCAGCGGGCAAAACTGGGTTGTGCGCGATAAGGCCCGCGAGGACTTCGCGAAGGTGCGGCGGACGTTCCGCGAGTGGATGGCGATTAGTCATTATGCGTCGTCGCGGGAGTGGACGTATCAGGGGCTGAAGCCGCGGATTCTGGCGGAGCAGTTGCTGTTGGATGATGAGGGGGCGATTCCGATGGATTATAAGTTCCACTGTTTTGGGGGGCGGGCGGAGTGTGTGCAGGTGGATCTGGACCGGGCGACGGCGCACAAACGGAATTTTTACAGCCTCGACTGGGAGTTGTTGCCGTTTGTGTGGACGGAGTGGTGGGGGGAGGAGGAGCCGAAGTGGCCGAATGGGAAGGCGGTGGAGCGGCCGGGGAAGCTGGCGGAGATGATTGAGATAGCGGAGGTGTTGGCGGAGGGGTTTCCGCTGGCGAGGATTGATTTGTATTATTGTCGGGGGAGGGTGTTTTTTGGGGAGGTGACGTTTTTTCATGGGGGGGGATTTGAGAGGTTTGAGCCGGGGGAGTATGATCTTATGTATGGGGAGATGGTGCCGTTGCCGGAGAGGAGTTGTTGAGGCGGGTGGTGGGGGGGGGTGGGTGTATAAGAGACAGGTGGGTGGTGGTGGGCGGGGAGTGTTGGCGGTTTCTTGGGGAGTTTGGCGGCGCGGAAACCAACCACGGTTTTTTCTGTTCTGCCGCTTGGAGGACGACCCTCGCGTACTAAAGTACTACGAGGGGATCGCCCGCCAAGCGGCATCTCCAGAAACTCCCGCGGTTATTTCCGCGTGAAATCCCCGCCAAACTACCCAAGAAACCGCCAGCTGCCACGTCCTGCGGACGGCGGGCCAAGTGATGGGGGGCGCGGGGCGTTGTGGGTGCAGACGGGGCGTGGTTGGCGAGGCCGGAACAGCCACGCCGCCGCTGACGCGGCGGAACAGCCACACGGACGAACACGGACGGGCATCCCGCGTGGGCGGGACAGGCGGACCTGATACGGACATTTGGGACGCCGCTGCGC
>LSQX01045764.1_pt1 | contig 28848 bp, 31 predicted proteins | sample 654561 | NCBI WGS metagenome assembly LSQX01 (sample SAMN04489861, study PRJNA283612) | anaerobic digester metagenome | isolation source: 4 biogas reactors fed with cattle manure at either 37C or 55C with and... | place: Denmark: Kongens Lyngby | collected 2014
CCTGCGAAGGGGTGGCAGGGGCGGGCTACCAGTGGTGGGCGACACAGGGTTCGAACCTGTGACCTCTTCCGTGTGAGGGAAGCGCTCTTCCGCTGAGCTAGTCGCGCACCCAAAAACCCAGTAACCATCAGTGTTTGTCGCTCTCTGCTCTTTTTTAGACCTTGTTTGTGACCCCTTCCATACCAGATTTTATTACTTTTTCAGAGTGAACAACTTTCGATAAACTATTGAGGAAACCAAGAATCATCTTATTACACTTGACATGGTTATGTGGTAATGACTTTGAATTATCTCTTTTTCCGGATATCCCATCTTATACCATATTTCTCCGTCAGTTCCTTCTGCTTTTCGGGGTGTCTTTGTCCGTCCTTCCAAACTCTATTTCGACATCTTTGATGGTAGTAGCCCTTAATACCATTGGTTGATGGAGGTTTTAGAAGTTCGCCAATTTGGGTAAGATTGTTATTACCATAAATTGATGAAATAATGCTACTCCCTCCGCAAAAAATACATTTTTCATAAAGAACATCTGTCTCCGAAAGAGCATTAATCAGGGAAATCCAAAGACTTGAGCGTAAGCTATTTTCAAAAACTATTCCAAGATAGTAATTACTAGCACCTTCCTTGTCATTTGAAATATCGATAGAAGGTTTGATCCGGAATCCCATATTTAGCCTGTCCTTCAGGAGCCTCTCAATAGCCATATATTTTCTCAATTCATCTGTTAGGTCATGAATTATTTGGTAACGCTTACGTTCCTCTGAAGTTGGTAAGTTATTAACTTCTGAAGGGGGTAGGTTATTCATTTCCGGGAGAAGGACACAATCAATGTAATATCGTTTTCCTCGTTCATCAAGATTTGAAAAATCCTCCAAAAGATTATATACCGCTACCATAATCCGCTGTTCTTTCTGAAGTTCTTCAATCGTAATGTCAAACCAAAGAGGTCCGTATTCATTTGTCCATTCTATAAGTTCCTCAACAGGAAGGAACTTAGCCTTCTCCAAGTTGTCCCTCCTTCCTTTTTGATAGCCCAAAAACGACCATAGGGCTTTCTCACATGGAGGAAGTTCATATTCTCTCCACTCACTGGTCTTTGGTTTGATGACCCTCTCGGTATATGAGCCTGTCAAAAGGGTACCGCCATCAGGATGACCGATTTCCCTGATCTCATAACCGCCCCTACAAACTTTCCATTTATTTCCAATCTTGAACTTGATAGATTTTGCCATAGTTTCTCCCTGTCACTTATTTGTCACTTATTAAATAATACGATAATCCATATACTTAGGTTAGTCAAGCGTAAACAGGAGGGAGGTGAAGCCATTGGAGACAATTTTGAAGAAAGCACGGAAGGAAAGCGGTCATACTCTTCGTTCCTTGGAAGCAGTTACAGGCATCAAGTATTCCAGAATGAGCAGATTGGAGAATCGTCAGGAACGAGTTTGGAAGGGAGATATTGAGCGATTGGGAAAAGTTCTTGTTTTCCCAGAAGAAGGAGTCGTTGATGAGAGCGGAAAGGCAAAACTGGCAGAGTAAGGCAACAAAAAACGCCCTGCGGCAACAGGGCGGCAAAGCAAAAAACTAATCCGTATTGGAGGGATTTTACCATTGAAAGAGCAGTTTTTCAACCATGAGGGGAAATGCTTCGCATCACTTTGCGGAGATATTCTCAGGAAATCTGAGCGGGAAGAAGACAGGCTAAGGATGACAGGTGGAAGGGCTTATGCAATTGATGTCTATGTCCTGAGAAAAGCATATTCTCAAGGTGCGAAGTTTCTGGAAATACATGAGAAAACGGTAAATAATGCCAAGCGCGTTTTTAAAATCCCTATCTCAGATATCTACTGTTTTGGTCAAGAGATCAACATCAAAGGGATAGAAAGATGGACTATCCCCCTTGAGGCTTGCGAACTTAAGCAGGGACCAGACGAACCCTGGAGGGTCGAAGCAAGGAAAGCACTTCTGAAAGGGGAGGGCTCAAACACGAGATCACAACTGGCTTTGAAGTTAGACGTATCGACTTTGGAGATCATGAATCAATACGGATCAGATTTATGGGTCTACGAAGAAAAAATAAACCCCGTGCTGGCACACAGGGTCAAGGGAGATGAGCGTTATGAGTATCGAGATCAAAAAAACAGATAGCGGTTGGACTTACTGCGTTAACAATATCCCACATGGGGGATTTTACATCCAAAGCAAGACCTTTTTCAAGAAGGAGAAACCCGAAGGAAGATTTAGAAAACTGAAAGACGGTGAGGGACACGGTTTTCCTGTAAAGGTCTTGAACCAACTCGCAAATGATGAGTGCAGGAAAATCGTCATACGTGAAAACAAAGTCAGATATGCTATCTCCTTCAAGGATTTTACAGATCACATGGAGTACAGGAATCTGAAGAATGAAAGAAAGGTGTTCTGCTCCCTCAAGTGGTTTAGTCGAGAAAAGATCGAGCAGAAAGCGAGTTAGCTTTATTGAGGGACAAAGTATGAAATCCCATTCAAAGCAAATATCCGAAGCACTTCAATATAACAGATGGGGTTGGGTGGTCATTCCTCTCCACTACCCTCTGTTAAACGGCAAGTGTTCCTGTAGCAAACCGGATTGTCCATCGCCAGGCAAGCACCCCCTGGCAAAATGGAAGTCCGTGAATGGGGATCTCCTTCCTGAATACCGAGTCCAAACAGGGGAGGACATAAAGCGTTGGTGGTTTGAACACCCCAATGCAAATCTCGGGATAATCACAGGTCAAATATCGGGAATCGTTGTTGTTGATATCGACGGGAAAGAGGGTGAGCATTCCATTAGAGACAAGGAACTGCCCTCAACTCCGACAGTTGTCACTGGTCGGGGTAGACATCTGTATTTCAAGGCTCCAGATTTCGAGACAAAGAACTCTGTCTGTATCCTTCCGCAAGTTGACATAAGGGGTGATGGAGGTCTTGTGGTGGCTCCCCCATCGATACACGTGTCAGGAGATGTTTACAAATGGGTTGAGGGAACGAAAGACCTACCTCTTGCAGATCTTCCACCCTGGCTACGGCAATTGCTAAAACCTAAGGAAAAACAGAAAGACACAATATCACAATCTGCAACAGAGATCATCACAGAAGGCAACAGGAACGATTACCTGACCTCTATTGCAGGGAGCATGAACAGAAGGGGGATGTCCCTGGAAGCTATCGTGGCAGGTTTGCAGGAAGAGAACCGTAGCAAGTGCTTCCCCCCTCTCTCTGAATCCGAGGTCAGAGACATAGCGAAAAGTGTCAGCAGATACCCTTCTGAAGCACCCTATGAGATACACAAGAAGGAACATGAGACAGACGTATCATCATTTCTTCGACCTGGAGGGGTATCAGAAAGGGTGGAACTGGTTTCAGTCGGGAACCTCTTCCTCAAGGGTTTCTATTCTGTGCTGGCTGGTCAACCAGGAGGGGGCAAAAGCCTGCTAATGCTAAAACTTTGTGATGATCTGGCTAGGGGGGGCATCATACTCAACGGATATGCACGATCAGACCCCATGAGGACTCTGTTCATTGAAGGAGATTACCCCAAAAACATGATGGATTGGAGGATTCAGAGGATGAAGCTATCGGTACCCTTCCCTGCTGTTCAGTTTGTCTACAAAGACGAATTTCTTTCAGACGGACTTGCTCTCGATCTCTCATCAGCAAAAGGGTACAGCAACATTCTGGAGCTTGCACGGATGAGCAAACCAGACCTGTTAATCCTTGATTCCCTGGCTAGTCTTCAGTTCAAGGATGAAAATGATAATTCAGCGATGAAGACGGTATGCCTGAGCCTCAGCAGGTTAGCCAAGGAAACTGGATCTGCTGTTGTTGCCGTCCATCATCTGAAGAAGGTTAAGCGTAGCGAGAGGACGTTACCGATATCCCTTGATGACCTGATAGGGGCTTCTATGATCTCGAGGCTTGCTTCCTCCGCTTACGGAGTTCAGGTCAAAGAAGATGAAGACGGTCAACTGCACATAGTAAAAAACCTCAAAAGCTGGGTTAACCCTCCAGGGACATTCACTTTCAGAACAAAGAACACGGTATCCGAGGAGGAAGAGTTAGAACTACTTTTAGATGTAACCCCCTTCCCCGAAGAGAGTAACAGCACAGGAAAGATCAGGATCATCAATACTATCAGGGCTGGTCATTCACAAGAACCTTTCAAAAGAAGCATTATAGCAAGAGAAACAGGGGTATCTGACACTTACAGCAAACAGGTTTTTCAAGACTTCATCGGGAGAGGGATCTTGAGACAAATTGGACATGGAAAAGCAACCATGTATGAACTTGTTCAATGACCATCTACAGGGGGGAAATCAGTGTCTGTATTTCTCTTAAGCTAGTTATACCAAGAGATAATACGGTCAGAGACTAGTGTCCGAAAAGTGTCCGTATTTTGATGCAAGGGCAACGCTTATGTTTATGATCAGAATACGGACACTACCCTTCGACCGTATTTTCCCAGCTATACCAAGGGATTACATTGATACGGACACAATATCTCCCTCACTGGGATTTTGGCAATGCGAACGAGATATTGTAAATGATCTACCAAAAAGGTTTAGGAAGACACAGATTGAGAGGGATCAACTGTTTCAATTGCGTGGCAATAACCCTTGTTCGATCCACTAACAATTCAGGTTCTTACGTGAAAAATGCAGGAAAAGGATACTATTACTATGAGGGCAATGAAAAGAACTGACCACGAGATGCAGGGTTTCCCTTTATTGCCCCTTTAAATGTTGGAAAGGAGAATCCTTGTAAAACAGAAAGTGAAAAAAGAGTATAAATCCATTTGTATTGTTCTACATCAGTCATTCCCCTTAATGAGTGAAAAGTGAAGTCATAGCAGGCAATTAGACAATTCTCGAAAGGTATAAAAACCTTTAGAAGTGTTTACCCTTTCCTTCTCCTTGGTATAAAGGGGACAAACAATTTATTTCTCAGATAAACCCCAGGAAAGATCGGAAAGAATAAAAGCACTTGAATATCTTGGAAAACTCAAGGAATCTTGAAGGGGGAGGGGACCCCCCAATGGAATTGAGGGATTAGGGGGAAAGTAGACACAGCCAATATCGAAAAAATTCCTCATTTTATACTTCAAAAGTGGTGAATGCTCTTAAGTCATTTTGAGAAACCTCTTCTTGGGCTCCCAGGAAGGACAATACGTTGGGAAGAGGGTTCTATCCTTCTATTTCTTATTCAAACATTTCCCAATTGCCTTGCATAATATTGGAATCTCCCAAATTTATTAATAAACATTACGGTACCTAGGGGGGGGAGGATCCCAAAGATGATTGGTCAACAATAAGCCAATACAAAGAGCAAGAATAAACATTAGAACGATACCTTGAACCAAAGGAGAACGTAAACCCAAGGCTTCCCTTTGTATTTTGATAATACCTCTCCACCAAAACACAGAGAACAGAAAGCCAATAAAAGCGGTGATAGCGAAAACAGGGTCAAATCTTCTCCCGATGTATCCTGTTTCTAGCATAAAAACTAATATTAGAACTGTGAAGGAAATGCTCACCGCAAGAGCAATGGCTATAACTGCCCTTTCTTTCATTTTAGGGGTCGTTTCCAAACCTTCAGATTTTTTTCTTACAGGGAATAGGGAAACAAATATCAAAGAAACTGAAGCGAACCAAAAAGGAATTACAAACAGTTTCTCCATTTCGCTTGTCACCTTCTGCCGGTATTATTTCTATTCGATTCGGCTTATTTCTACAACCCCAAATTCTTGCACAAGATAGAAGGCATTGCTGTCTTCAACAATTTGTTTAGCCACTAGCTTTTCTGCGCAAGATGAAGTTATTTTATTCAAGATAAAACAACCCAATAAACATCCCAAACCTGCTATCCAATTGATCCAAATAAAGGCTGGAATTGACCCTAACAAACAGATTGTTGCAAACGAAGCGATGAATTTACATCTTTTCATATATTTAGGTTTTGCAAATTCAGTTTGCATAAATTTTACAGCCATGCCTGGGTATACTCTTGCACTATATTTAAAGGGCTCAGAAAAATTCGACCTTTCCCATTCTTTAAAAGCGTCACGATATTCTTCAAAAGTAATCATAACTTTTACCTCCCATCTGACCTGTTTAGTGTCTGAAAAGCTATGATATACCCCTTATTAAATGTTTCTGTGCATAGGTTTTATCTGGAAATAAATGGAAGAAATTACCAAGGGAGTGATGAAAAGGATCAGAAAAGCATAAATACCATATTTAAATCCCCCCACAAACACTGCCGCTATAGGAAATATCACATAAAAAAGTCTGTAATATGCTAAAACGTCGTAATGCCGAGGAACATCCCCTTTAGCCATATACCTAATTGAGATAATGCTATAAATGCAAGATATCACTAAAGAGATTGTGATAAAAACCATAGGTTCCTCAAACATAATATTGCCCCCCTTTTTGATTGGTAATTTTTTGTTGAATCCAAGCAGTTTGAGGTTTGTCTTTTAGAAAAGATTGGATTGAAAGGAGTAAGAGAGTTCACATTTTCTCCTTGTAAATCTTTCATTTACTTCTTAAAAATGAAGAATGTAATGCTATTCAAATTTAGACTAGCATTAATGTTTACCTTGTCAAGATTCTAAAAGTGCAAGTTCGTCCATTCCCGTTCACATGCAATGTTCCCTGTTATATTTTTCGAACTTTTCTTTTACCCATAACCTGGGACACTACCGCCGCCCTTCCGTGAGCCTGTCGAAGATCATCTAAGTCAAGGTGTTCATAAAACCTCGCTGTAGTCCCAATAGACGAATGCCCTAGCAATTGAGCTGTCAAAGCTATATTCCCTGTCTGTCTCAAAAACTCTGTGGCGCAGAGGTGGCGTAATCCGTGAATCTTCATGTGTTTTCCTGTCCTTTTAGATGCTCTCCGTATCTGATACCCAAAGTTAGAGGGGGTCAGCTTTTCCCCGCTCTCAGTAGGGAACATCCAGGAACATTTCCATTCAGGAGGACATAATGTAATAAACCTTTTCAGCTCTCGCGCAACTTGAGGGGAAATAGGTACTATCCTCCCTTTCTTCACCTTTGAAGTTTCAGGGCGTACAGTTATTGTCATTCCTTCAGGGTCAAGATCATCAATCCGTAAACTACATAACTCTCCTCGGCGCAACCCAGTATCAAGAGCAAGAAGGAACATCATCCTCATTCGCCTGTCAGTAAATTTATCTGTATCCAAGGCACGGATAAACTTCTTTACGTCATCCATTGACGGAACGTCTGAACGTTTCCCTGGCATGGATGTCTTGATGCCCTTCATCGGATTAGAAGGAATAATGTTTTCTTCCATGAGGAAACGGCAAAACACCTTCAGGGTTTTTATACGTGTGAAACGAGACCAGCCATTTTCAGGTTCAGAAATAAACGGCAAGATGCACTCCCTGGCATCAACAAGGAATGAAGGGTTATCTTTTAGAAAAGGGACAAGGATCGATTGATAGAGCTGGATGGTTGCTGATGTGGCTCCTTCTGCCTTTCTGATTGAACAAAAAGCGTCAAGAGCAGTGAGGGCGTTTCGGTATGGTGTTCTTAAGACCACAGCAATCTTCCCCATCGTAAACTCTCCCCCTTAGATTTTGAGAGAAAGAGCTAAAAACACTGATGGGAAAATCGCTTTTTAGTGACCTCTTCCCTGCAGGAAAAACGCGGGTGGAGGATCGCGAAATATCCAGTGGTGGGCGACACAGGGTTCGAACCTGTGACCTCTTCCGTGTGAGGGAAGCGCTCTTCCGCTGAGCTAGTCGCCCGAAAGCCACGGGTCATTATATCCGCAAGGGGAATATATTTGCAAGGGACGGAGAGCATCGGTGTCGCCGGACGGCGATAATGATCAAGCCCCTCTTCGGCAATGCGCAACCTGCCGGTTTTCACCGGTTATGATCATCCCGGCGGACCCTGCTTTTCAAGGCTGGGCCCGGGCTGCTTTTCTCGCGGTGGGATGGGGTTGCTGAAGAGGCAGGATAGGTTTTTCGCGTCACGAATTCGGCGGGTAAAAAAGAAGGGGGCTCCGGAATCACCGCCCCCTTCTTTTGTTTTGAGGAAGGACCTGCGCCTTGCCTTCAATCTCCCATCTTGGGGACGCTAAAGCTCTTGCTACCCCAGGACTTGCCCTTGACGGACTCACCCTCAATAAGTTGAACAAAGCGGTTGAAGCATTTTGGGCACTTAAGACCCGCGGAAAGGTCCTCCACTTCGAATTCATGGCGGCAGTGGAGACATCTGTACTTTCTCACTTGCCCGCACCTCCCTGCGTCATCGTAAGCGTAACCTGGTTCGCTACAATATTATAACCGGGGCCCGGGTTGTAGACAAGGCAAGAAGGGTGAGATCGGTCAATCCTCAAAGGAGTCCGAAGGTCGACGCCAGCGAGAAGTAGGCGCCGATGAGGATCAGGATCACCCCCGAAGCCACCTGGACGATCTTCTGCAAGTTGTAGACGGCGCCCATGCTCCTTGATACAGCCCTTGCTCCCATGGAAAAGATGATCGAAAGGATCGTCACCGGAAGGCCGCTCCCGAGACCGAAAAGGGCGGGGAGCAGTACCCGGGAATCCGCCTCCGTGGCCAGCGGGATGAGCCCGCCGAAGAAAAGAGCCGCCGAGACGGGGCAAAGGGCGAGGCCGAAGAGGACGCCCATGAGGAAAGACCCGGTCATTCCCCGAAAAAGGATTCCGGAGGATACCCTTTCGGTGATGGGCTTTCTTCCCCGCACCTCGAGCAGGTCCAGCACGAAGACACCCACGATGAGGAGTATGGGCCCAATGAGCCTGTTCATGTGGCGCTGCATGAACAGGGATGCTTCGGGGATGGCCATGAGCCCCGATATCACGACCACTCCGGCCGCGGCGAAGGTCACCGTGCGTCCGGCGGAGTAGAGGCTTCCCGACAGGAGCGCCTTGCGGGGTGAAAGCCCCTCCTTCTGGATGAAGGAGAAGGCCGCCAAGTTGGCAGCAAGGGGGCAGGGGCTCACCGAAGCCAGCACACCCAGCCATAGGGCGGAAAGGGCCGTCAGTATGCTCATTGGGTCTCACCCTTTGATGTGAAGGAGTCTATCTCCCGAAGCATGTAGCCCCTGAAAGCCTCCGGATCCCCGGCCAGATCCCAGACGCCGGTCAGGTTTTCCCATCGGTATATCCTGCCTTCCGACTCCTGGGCCAGGACGACGGAGGTGGAGAAGAGTCCCAGTTCCAGGACATACCTTTCGTTTCCCTTTTCCTCCACGTTGACATCCCGAAAGGAAAAGGGCGACATCTTTTCAGGGTCGGATTTCAACAGGTCCAGCGTCATACCCCTGATTTTGTCGCACACGGAACAGGGGGTGTTCCCCTCGAAGAAGTAAATGACCAGTTCAGCGAAGCCGCGGGGTGATACGGCCTCGCCCGCGGTGACAGCCCCGCCGCCGCCATTGCCTCCGCATGCGAGGTCGCCGTAAATGTCAAAACCCGCGCGGGCCAGGCCCGCAAAGGCCAGGAAAAGTACCAGGTAGCCGGCAATTTTTTTGTAGTTCATGGTCCCTCCAGGTTTGGACGAAAGGGTGATGTCCACTTGCGATAAATATACCATGAAGGGTATAATTATCGCAAGAGTCGGACTGGTAGCGCGCATAGGGGAGGTCGCTTTTGATGAAAAATAATGGAAACGACGGGAAGAACGGTAAGAACGATAAGAACGGCAAAGAAAAGACTACCCTGAGAATAACCGGGATGACCTGCGCTGCCTGCTCCGGCGCCGTTGAAAGGTCACTGCGAAAGGTGGAAGGGGTCGACTTCGCGGCGGTCAATCTCGCGACGGAGACTGCCCTCGTCGTGCACGATGAGAAGGTGGCCCGGGAAGATCTGCAAAAAGCGGTCGAAAGGGTGGGCTATGGCACCTCCGATGAACCGCCCGAGGAGATCGACAGGATCAGGTACCTCAGTTCAAGGAGGAACCTGTTCCAGGCCCTGGTGGTGACCGTCCCCCTGATGGTCCTGATGCTCTTTCACATGGCTGGATTCCACCTGCCCTGGTTCCCCGCCCTTGAACTGGTCGCGGCCGGTTTCGTCGTCTTCTACGTGGGGAGGGGAAGCATAAAGGGAGCCTGGATAGCCGTGACCCACTTCCATACGAACATGGATACCCTCATCTCGCTGGGCGCGGCTTCCGCGTGGGCCACGACGCTACTGTACATCCTGGGGATTCCCATCGCCTCCTTTGGAAGCATCGGCGCTATGATCGTCGCCCTCCACATTTCGGGAAGGTTCATCGAATCCTCCCTGAGGGACAAGGCGGCCAAGGAGATCAAGAATCTCCTCAAATTGAGGGCCGTCGAAGCTAGGGCCCTCATCGATGGCAAGGAGGTACGGGTACCCATTGAAGCCGTCACGAAGGGGATGACCATCAAGGTAGGGCCCGGCGACAGGGTGCCCGTCGATGGCGAGATCCTCTCGGGGCGCTCCTCCGTTGACGAATCGATGATCACCGGTGAACCCATCCCAGTCCTGAAGGAAAAGGGGGCATCCGTCACGGGAGGGTCCTCAAACCTGACCGGCGAGATGATCATCACCGTGACCAGGACCGGGGAGGATACATTTCTTTCGAAAATGGTTTCCCTCGTCCAGGAGGCCCAGGGTTCCAAGATACCGATCCAGGCGTTGGCCGATGCAGTCACGAGGGTGTTTGTCCCCGTCGTGACTCTTCTTGCCCTATCCGCCGGGGTCCTGTGGTTTCTTTACTTCGACCGGTTCTACCCCTTCGTGTCTTCGGCCAGGGTTTACCTGCCCTGGGTCTTGGAGACGGAAAGCAGGCTCTCCTTTGCGGTTTTCGTCTTCGTGGCCACCATGGTCATAGCCTGTCCCTGCGCGCTGGGCCTGGCGACGCCGATGGCGCTCGTAGCAGGGACGGGCCTCGCGACGAAGCGGGGCCTGCTGATCAGGAACGCCGAGGCCATCCAGACGACCAAGGACATCGGCGTTGTGCTGATGGACAAGACGGGTACCCTGACGGAGGGGAACCCGTCGGTCACCTTTCATAACCTGTCCCCCGACGACCTCGCCGCCGCCGCAGCGATCGAGAAAAGTTCGGGTCATCCGCTGGCCAAGGCGATTACGGCTTCCGCCGGCGAAGACCTCCCTTCCGTGGAAAATGTCCAAGAGGTCGCCGGCAAGGGGGTCACCGGGTTGGTCGGGGGCATCAGGTACGAGGTAGGCAAACCGGACTCCTACGATGGCTATTCGGGGTACCTCGAAGCCGGCAAGACCGTGGTGGAGGTCGATAGGGAAGGGGTCGGTGCGGGTTTCTTCGCCATAGAGGACAGGATCAGGGATGATTCATCTTCCGCTGTAGAAGGGATGAAGGCCCTGGGGCTCCTGCCGGTCATGGTGACCGGCGACAACGAGGCCACCGCAAGGGCGGTGGCTCGACAGGTGGGTATCACCGAAGTCCTTTCCGGTGTGAGACCCGAGGATAAACTTGACATCGTCAGGACCTACCAGGCGGAGGGGAAAAAGGTGCTCATGATTGGGGACGGCATCAACGATGCGGCGGCTCTCAAGGGTGCCGATATCGGGATGGCCATCGGGTCCGGTATGGATCTCGCGATCGACAGCGCCGACATAGTGGTCATGAGCGGCGGCATATCGAAGGCCCTGGAGAGCATCAGGATATCGGAACGGACCTTCAAGGTGATAACCAGGAACCTTTTCTGGGCTTTCCTGTACAATATCATAGCCATACCGGTGGCCATGGCCGGGATTCTCCACCCCGCCATCGCCGAAACCGCCATGGCCTTCAGTTCGATATCGGTGGTGTTGAATTCACTGACCATAAGGAAGGGGGAAATCTGAATGAGCAAGGAGTATTCCTACAGGGTACCGGATATGTCGTGCGGTCACTGCGTCAAGAGGATAACCGGGGTCCTGGAGTCGATGGGAGTGAGCGACTTCAGGGTTTCCCTCGAGGAGAAGAAGCTATTCGCAGGCCAGCCTTTCGAAGAAAAGGTCGTCCAGGCCCTTGAAGAGGCAGGATATCCCGTGACACTCGAAAACTGAACAGGACGGCCCACCGAAAGGTGGGCCGTCCTGTTCATAACGTAAGGCCAATCAACAGGATGGGTTTGCCCCCTCCTGGAACAGGGAGGAGATAGGATGTTCCAATTTCCCTCGAAAGGAAACAGCGACCTATCACTGGTTTTGTGCGGTGCGGCAGGCCAGGGCGTTCAGACACTGGAGGAGATCCTGGTCGATTCATTCAGAAAGGCCGGTTACCACGTATTCGCGAGCAGGGAGTATATGTCCAGGGTCAGGGGTGGAAGCAACTCCACAGAGATACGGATCTCCTCCGGGAGAGTGAGGGCTCTTGTCGACAGGATTGACATATTGCTCCCCCTGAACGGCGGCATTAGGGCGAATATCAGGAAGCGCATCTCTCCGGGGACGCTCATCCTGGGAGATGCCGGGGAGATCAAGGATGAACTGGCCGACACGGAAGGTACCTTTTTAAATGTGCCGCTGATGGAGAAGGGCCAAGAGGCAGGAGGCCCTGTCTATACCGGGATCGTGGCGGCGGGGCTCCTCGCGGGACTCCTTGGGGTTCCCTCGGAAATACCCGCAGGACTGTTGAGGGACAGGTTTCTAGCAAAGTCAGAAAAGATTGTGAACAATAATTTGTCGGCTTTGGAAAAGGGCATGGATCTCTTCAGAGAGTTGAAAACGTTGAAAAGTGCTTCTGTCGATATCTCCCGGAAGAAAGAGGCCGTCGGGGAGATGATGATGAATGGGTCGGACGCGGTTTCCCTGGGAGCCCTGGCCGGGGGCTGCGATTTCATATCGTCCTACCCGATGTCCCCGGCCACGGGAGTGCTGACCTACCTGGCTAGGCACGCGAGGACTCATGCCGTGGCCGTGGAGCAGGCGGAGGATGAGATAGCCGCCATAAACATGGCCCTGGGCGCTGCCTACGGGGGCGCTAGGAGTATGGTGAGCACCTCCGGGGGCGGTCTTTCGCTGATGGGAGAAGGGGTCAGCCTGGCCGGTATAACGGAACTGCCCATCGTTCTTCACATAGGACAGCGGCCCGGCCCCGCCACGGGCATGGCCACGAGGACCGAACAGGGCGACCTGAACCTGGCCATTTACAGTGGTCATGGCGACGTTCCCCGGGCTGTCTTCGCCCCGGGAAGCCTGGAAAAGGCCTTCCGCCTGGCCTTTGAAGCCTTCAACCTGGCCGATGAATTCCAGATCCCCGTATTCATCCTGACAGACCAGTACTTCCTGAACTCCTTCTACAACGTGCCGGTGTTTGACACCAGCGGCCTGAAGGCTCAAAGGTTCCTCGTAGAGTCGGATACCGGCTACCGGCGGTACGAGGTCACCGAAAGCGGCGTCTCCCCCAGGAGCGTCCCCGGTTTTGGCAAGGGGATCGTGGGAACGGACAGCCACGAGCACGACGAGGTCGGTCATGTCCAGGAGGATTTCGAACTTCGTCGTCGCATGGTGGACAAGCGTCTGCGGAAAAGAAAGGGCATCGCAGAGAGGGTTATCGATCCCACGATGAGCGGACCCAATGACTACCGAAACCTGGTGGTGACCTGGGGTTCCCTGTACCATATCGTCGAAGAGGCACTGGAGAAGGCGGGCCTGGAGGAAACGGCCCATCTCCATTTCGACCAGGTGTTCCCCCTTCACCGGGGAACCCGGCTTTACCTGGAGAAGGCCAGGAGGGTTGTAGCCATCGAGGGGAATGCCACCGGGCAGTTCGCTGATCTCATAAGGAAAGAGACGGGATTCCTCATTGAGGATCGCATCCTTTGGTACAGTGGGTTGCAGGTCCCCGTCGAGACCGTGGTCGAGAAGCTCCTCGAGTTGCTGAATTAGGAGGTATTTAAGATGGATCACAGGATTTACGACCTGGAGGGGATTGACAACCAGTGGTGCCCCGGGTGCGGCGATTTCCAGATCCTTGAGGCCCTGAAGAAAGCCCTTGCCGGTCTTGATCTTCCCCCTGAAAAGGTAGTCCTCTTTTCAGGCATAGGCCAGGCAGCCAAGACACCCCATTTCATGAAGGGCAATTTCTTCAACGGGCTGCACGGCCGTTCGATCTCCAACGCCACGGGAATGAAGGTCGCGAACAGGGCCCTGACCGTGATCGCCATCGGAGGTGACGGGGATATGTATGGCGAGGGGGGGAATCACTTCATCCATACCATACGCCGAAACCCCGATATCACGAACATAGCGCATAACAACATGGTCTACGGCCTTACCAAGGGGCAGGCCTCCCCGACCAGCGCCGTGGGTTTCAAGACGCCCGTCCAGGTGGACGGGGTGTTTTCCGAACCCTTCAACCCCGTGGCGGTCGCGGTAGCCCTGGGCGCCTCCTTCGTCGCCAGGGCTTATTCGGCCAACATTGACCAGACGGTGGAGATCATAAAAAAGGCTATCCTCCACAAGGGTTACTCGCTGGTGGACATTTTCCAGCCCTGCGTGACCTTCAACAAGGTCAACACCTACGCCTGGTTCGGGGCGAACACCTTTGACCTCCCGGAAGATCACGATCCTTCCGACCGGATGGCCGCCCTGGAGCGAGCCCTGGAGGGACCGCCCTATCCCCTGGGAGTTTTATACAAGATCGAGGGGAAACCCACTTTTGAGGATTCCATGGGGTGTTATTTCGGGGACGACACACCTCTTTATCGGAGGGACTATGAGCCGGATAGGATCAAGGACCTCCTGGCCTCGTTCCGGTAGTCCCCGAATGCGCGGGGTTTTCCGGCCGGCGGCAAATTCATTTCCAGTCCAGGCAGAGGATGCGTTTCCAGGTGAAGTTCTGGATCACTTCCGTGGAAGGTTTTCCTCCCCTTGAAAGGATTTCGTAATCCTCGAGGAGCCTCGAGTAGGCTTCCCGGCGCTCGGCAACCTGTTCGGCGTCCCTGATGGTCGCCGTGATAATGTAAAGTTGGCGGTAAACTTCCGGCACGGGAAGGAAGTTCGGGCCTTCGGGTGTAAGGGCGATGGTGTATACGAAGGTGAGCGTCCTGTTGCCCCCGAACTGGGGGAGGTCGCCGTAAGCGGGTAGGTTGGGCGAGACAAAGAGCGCGGTGCCCCTCGGGGCATAGACCTTCAGGGGAATCGTGTCCCAGTAGGTCTGGCCCAGGGGACTGATGATGACCCAGGCCCTGGGGATGTGCGTGGTTAGCCCGATCCAAAGGTATATCCCCCTTGAGCGGTCACCGGGCCTCGTGAAGGTGATCGTCCAGAGAAGGTCCTTCCTGAGATCCCCGTCGGCGTAGGGTTCGGTGCGGTTCTCCCCGGCGTAGACGTAACCCTCCAGGGGGAGGATCTTCTGTATCCCTGCGGGGGACCGAAGCAGCGCCGAGGATATGACACCCTCGTTGGTCTCCAGGACCAGGCTCACGGGATGCCCCGGGACAGAGAGTATTTTAAGGTGCTGTGCGGCGGCCGGAGAAGAAGGGTATGAAATATAAAGCGTCATCGCGATGAAAATCGCCAGGAACCTGGCTCGGGGTGCTCCTCCCGGTTTACAGGGGTACAAAAGCATCACTCCTCGAAAAACGTGAAGATCTAAAGGGCCGTGATCCTGAGCAGGTCTTCGCCCGGTACCTCACGGACCAGTTCGCTCACCTTCCGTTGGAGAAGGGGGTGGACCCAGTCGGGTGCCACCTGGTTGAGTGGCACCAGGACAAAGGACCGGTTGTGCATCTTGGGGTGAGGCAGGACGAGGTCCGGTTCATTGACGGTAAGTCCATCCAGGAAGAGCAGGTCCAGGTCAATTTCTCTCGGTCCCCACCGAAATCTCGAAACCCGCCCCAGCCTGTTCTCGATCTCCTTCAATTTGGAAAACAGTTCCCTGGGCGAGTCGGAGGTTTCGGCCAGCAGACAGGCGTTGAGGAACCAGGGCTGCTCCTTCACGCCCCAGGGAGCCGTCTCGAAAATATCGCTGGTCGCGATGATCGGGATGTCCATGCACCTTATCATCTGCGACGCCTGGCGGATGTAGCCCAGCCTGTCGCCCACGTTGCTTCCGAGGGATATACCGGCCAGCATTAGATTTCCGCCTCCCTCAAGGCCTGGATCATCCTGACGGCTCTCCTGTTTTCCGCCACATCGTGCACCCTGACCAGGGGGATCTCCTTCAGAGCGCAGAAGGCCGAAAGCGCGAGGGTCCCAGCGAGCCTATCGGCGGGGTCGTCCAGGTCCAGGACTTTCCCGATGGTGCTCTTGCGGGAATGGCCAACGAGCAAAGGTCTGGCCAGGGTTTTGAAGGAGACCACACCCTTGAGTATCTGCAGGTTCTGGCTGGCGTTCTTGGAAAAGCCCATGCCAGGGTCCAGAATGACTTGGTTCCGGTTCACGCCGGCTTTCTCGGCCTCATCCAATCGCCGGGAAAAAAAGGATATTATTTCGCCGATTATATCCCCGTAGGTCACTGGGAGGTGCATCCCCCCGGGGACGTCCCTGGCATGCATGATGATGACGGGGTTACCGCTTTTTGCCAGCAGGGGAAACATCTCTTCGTCGAAGACTCCCCCCGAAATGTCGTTGATGATATCGGCCCCGGAATCAATGGCGGCCCTGGCGGTTTCCGCCCGGAAGGTATCGGCGGAGATCAAGACATGCGGCAACTCCTTCCTGACTGCCTCTATGGCCGGGATCAGCCGGGAGGCCTCCTCTTCCTGGCCGAGAGGCCTTGAGCCCGGCCGCGTCGACTCCGCCCCGATATCGATGATATCGGATCCCTCCTCGTGCATTCGGAGAGCGGCGTCGACGCAACCGCTGGTTCCCTCGACCCTGCTCCCGGGGTAAAAAGAATCGGCGGTGATGTTTATAGCACCCATGACCTTTGTGGCTTCGTCCAACTCAAGGTCGGCCCGGCCCGGGATCTTCAGATTCCATCTCGTGACGTCCAGAGAGGATAAGGCCTTAGCGAGGTCCTCCCTTACCACGTCCAGACCCCAATAAGGCATGGATCTCAGCTTGACCGAAAGGTCCTCCAGGGTCTTGCTGGTGCCCAGGAGCACCACGTTGGATCTAGGTACCGATCCTGCAATCGCGCCCCTATGGACGATGGCGTCGCCGCCCCGGGAGAGCAGCTCCTGTTTCAGGGCGTTGGCCGCCCTGAAGTCGACCTCCGGGATGTAAAAGGCCAGCATTCGGCTCTTTCGCTCGAAAAAGTAGAAGCTACGCTCGTCAGCCTCGGTGGCGAGGATCAGGTTGGCCAGGTCATTCTTGTTCTCGATCTCTACCCGGTAAAGTCCCATTTTGGCAGGCCTCCCGTTGGGAATGGGCTATTGTCCTCATTTCAGACCCATTCGCTGATGAATTGTTCCAGGTGGTATGTTTGATTCAGCGAGGCCAGGCAATAGCCCCTGTCTTTTTCGTGTTTAAGGATCGAAAAGGAGGCTGTGTCGAGGTGGACCTTCCAGAAGTAGGGGTCCCCTATGTCCAGTACCTCTGCCAGCAGCGGCTTGAGCACCGCCCGGTGAGACACTATCGCCAAGGTCCCTCCCGCATGGCCCTTTACGAGGGCATCCAGGTTTGCGAAGGCTCTTCTCCTGACGTCACCGAGAGATTCGCCGCCGGCGATGTGGAGCCTTTCGGGATGGGAGAGCCAGAGCTTCCATTCTTCCGGGTATTCCTGCTCGATGTCCGACTTCTTCCTGTTCTCCCACCGGCCCAGGGCAATGTTGATAAAACCCTGCCTGAGAGCCAGTTCGGCCCCGCACCCTTCGGATATGATCCTCGCCGTCTCCTCCGCTCGGAGGAGCGGGCTCGAATATACAATGGAAGGGGTCATGGGCTTTATCGCTTCCGCCAGGGACCTGGCCTGCTTTCTCCCCGCCTCGTTGAGCGGGAAGTCCGTCCTTCCTCTGAACAGACCTTCCCTGTTGCCCTCACACTCGCCATGCCTTATCAGTATCACCGTCGTCATGTTTTTCTCGGTCAAAGGAGAGGACCTCCCGCGGAGAGGATTGTTTACCAAGGCCTATTCTAGGTCAATAGGGACGCAATAGGGGATATCCAAGTTTCTGACCAGTGTTGACAATAGACGATGGCATTGCTAATCTACCCTTCGGACGGATGACCTTTAGCACTCTTAGAACGGGAGTGCTAATAAAAAGTGATAGGGAGTTGCTACGGCAGTGTTAAACGAAAGATATCTAGAAGTGGTCCTCGCGGTGGTTTACGAATACATAAAGACCGGCGAGCCCGTAGGGTCTCGCACCATAGCCAGGAAATTTCTGAAGGATCGCAGCGCCGCGACCATCAGGAACGAAATGGCCGACCTGGAGGAGTCGGAGTATCTTTACCAACCACACACCTCCGCCGGCAGGGTACCCACGCCGAAGGCGTACCGGGTGTACGTGGACGCCATCCTTAGGCGACAGAGGACCTTTCCCTCCGAAAGCGAGGGGTGGATAAAGGAGCTCCGGGAACGAAGAAAAGACGTGGAGGAAGCCCTAATCTACGCCACAAGGCTCCTGGGAAGGATCACCAGTTATATAGGCTTGGCCGCCCTCGGACCTGCCCAGGAACCGGTCCTCGAGAGGGCGGAGTTTCTCAGGATGGGGCACAGCACGGTTCTGATACTGCTTGTGCTCCAGGGAGGGCTTATCCACCACAAGATCTCCACCTTGCCCTGTGATATGACCCAGGAAGCCCTCGATGAGCTTTCACGGCGGGTTTCCACCGTGGCCGTCGGCAGGTCCTGGGGGGAGGTCAGGGGGACACTTCAGACCTACGTGGAAGACGCCCTGGAGCGTTACGCCGAGAGTTGCCGGATGGCCCTGAAGGAGATGGACGGCTTGCTCCTGGAGCAGCCCTTCCAGTTTTTCACCGGGGGCACCCATAATGTCCTGGGTCTCCCCGATTTCAACGACCTTGGCCGTTTACAGACCATAATGGCGCTCCTGGAAGAGGATGAATCCATTGGAATGCTCGTCCGCAACTGTTCGATCGAGAGGGGTCTCCGCGTGACCATAGGGGATGAAAATCCCGAACTGAAGATGCCCGACTGTTCCATACTGATGGCCTCCACGATTGCCGGCGGCCGGAAAGCCGTGGTCGGCCTCATCGGGCCGACGAGGATGGATTACGAAAGATCCATTTCGGTCCTCGAAGGCGTACTCGGTACCATTGCCGAGAAGGGCGAGAACGACAAGGAGGTCCACCGATGACCAGACCTGGAGGGAAAAAACCGCTCGGGTCCCCTGAATATGATTCCCGTGGCGACGGCGGTGTAGAGAACGGACCTGAAGCCCCGCTCGAGGAAGAACCTCGCGGGGAAGGGTCTGCCGATAATGATGAACTGCTTTCTGAACTCGGGTCGGCCAAGGCCCTCGTAGAACGGCTCAGCGAGGAAAACAAGGCCCTCGGCGATGCCATTGCGAGAGCCAGGGCGGATTTCTTTAACTACCGACAGCGGGTCGAGCGCGAACAGGAGAGGCTCAGATCGATGGCGGGAGAAGATGCCGCCGCCGCCCTGATCCCTGTCCTTGACAACCTGGACAGGGCGCTTTCCGCCAACCGATCCGACCTCGAATCCTACGTCAAGGGTGTGGGTATGGTCCGAGACCAATTCTTTTCGGTCCTGGAAGACCTGGGTGTTTCCGCCATTGAAACGGTGGGGAAGCCTTTCGATCCGTCCGCCCATGAGGCTGTAGCGGTGGAGGAAGCCGGGGAAGGGGTCGAGGATGGGATCATCACCGAAGAGCTCCAGACGGGGTATACCATCTCAGGCAAGGTGCTGAGGGCCGCCCGGGTCAAGGTGGCCAGGGCCCCGTCCTGAGGCGCCGCTGCCGGGGATATTAGATTTTTTAAACCATGCGGGGTGAATGTTGAATGGGAAAGGTAATAGGTATCGATTTTGGAACGACCAACAGCTGCGTGGCCGTCAAGGAGGGCGACCACATAACCGTCATAACCAGCGCCGAGGGCTCCAGGACCACGCCCTCCGTGGTGGCCTTCACGAAGGACAAGGATAGGCTTGTCGGACAGTTGGCGAAGAGGCAGGCCATCGTCAACCCTGAGAGGACCATTTCTTCAATAAAAAGAAAGATGGGTACCGATTTCAGGATCGAGATCGACGGCGCCTCGCAGACCCCGCAGCAGATTTCGGCGATGATCCTGCAGAAACTCAGGCGGGATGCGGAGGAATACCTGGGAGAGAAGGTCGGTCAGGCCGTTATAACCGTGCCGGCCTACTTCACCGACGCCCAGCGGCAGGCCACGAAGGATGCCGGGAAGATCGCCGGCCTCGAGGTGTTGAGGATAATAAACGAACCCACCGCTGCGGCCCTGGCTTACGGGATGGACAAGGGGGGCGAAAACAAGATTCTCGTCTTCGACCTCGGCGGCGGCACCTTCGACGTATCCGTCCTAGATGTGGGCATCGAGGACGGGGTTATCGAGGTATTGGCAACCTCGGGCGACAACCACCTGGGCGGGGATGACTGGGACCAAAAGATCGTCGACCTGATGGTGTCGGAGTTCAAGAACAACGAGGGCATCGACCTCTCCAGGGACAAGATGGCCCTGCAGCGCCTGCGCGAGGCCGCCGAGAAAGCCAAGGTGGAACTCTCCTCCATGGCGGAGACCTCCCTATCGCTGCCCTTTATAACCGCGGACAGCACCGGACCCAAGCACCTGGAACTGACCCTCACAAGGGCCCGCTTCGAAGAGATAACCCGCTCCCTCCTGGAGAAGGTCGTGGAGCCGACCAGGAGGGCCATGAACGATTCCGGGTTGACCCGGGAGGAGATCAACAAGGTATTACTCGTTGGAGGGGCTACCCGGATGCCCATGGTGCAGAGAAAGATCGTTGAACTCCTGGGGAAGGAGCCCACAAAGGGGATAAACCCCGACGAGTGCGTCGCAGTAGGGGCCGCTATCCAGGCCGCGATCCTCACGGGCGAGCACAAGGACATAATCCTGGTGGACGTGACACCCCTCTCGTTGGGCATAGAGACGCTGGGAGGTGTCTTCACCAAGATATTGGACAGGAACACGGCCATACCGGCCTCGAAAAGCCAGGTATTCTCGACGGCCTCGGACAGCCAGCCCCAGGTGGAGATCCACGTTCTCCAGGGCGAACGCTCCATGGCGGCGGACAACGTCACCCTCGGCAAGTTCTTCCTCGACGGTATCCCTCCCGCGCCGCGGGGGGTGCCCCAGATCGAGGTCACCTTCGATATCGACGTGAACGGCATATTGAACGTCAGCGCCAAGGATAAGGGGACTTCCCGGGAGCAGCATGTGACCATCCAGTCCTCGAGGCTGTCCGAAGCCGAGATTGAGAAAATGCGCCGCGCCGCGGAGGAGAACCTTGAAAGCGATCGAAAGAAAAAGGAACTCATCGATGCCAGGAACGAGGCGGACTCGCTGATATACAGCACTGAGAGGACTCTTTCCGATCTCGGCGACAAGGTGACCGATGCCGAAAAATCCCGGGTCGGAGAGGAAATCGAGGATGTCAGGAGCAAACTGGGCGGCGAGGATCCGGCGGAGATCCGCCAGGCCTGTGAAAAACTGACCAAGAGCCTTCACGAGATGTCCTCTCGGCTTTACGACCAGGCTGCCGGGCAGCGGGAGCCGACCCAGGAACCCTCGGGGCGGGACGCCGACGGTGACACGGTCGACGCTGAATTCGAAGAGAACGGGGAGTCCTAGGGAGTGAAACGCGGTGCCTGCTGAGGACAGCCGGGACCTGTACGCGATCCTTGGGATCCCCCGGGACGCTTCGCAGGTGGAGATAAAGAAGGCCTACAGGAAACTCGTCAGGAAGCATCACCCCGATGCCAATCCCGGCGACCACGGGGCCGAGGAAAGGTTCAAGAAGATAAACCTCGCCTACGAGGTGCTCCAGGATCCCCAGAAGAGGGAGACCTACGATCGGTACGGCACCATCGGCGACGCTGGCCCCGGGGGTGCTCCTTTTGGCGGTTTTGGCCCCTTCGGGGATATTTTCGGTGACCTTTTCGACAGCTTTTTCGGCTCCGGCCGTCCTTCGGGAGGCCCCGCCAGGGGGGAAAGCCTGGATATGACCCTGTCCATAACCCTGGAGGAGGCTTTCAGGGGTGTGACCAGGGAAATATCCGTTCCAAAGCTCGAGACCTGCGCGCATTGCGGCGGTTCCGGCGCTGAGCCGGGCAGTGAAGTCAGGACCTGTCCCTTCTGTCACGGTGCAGGCCAGGTTGAGACCCAGCAGAGGACCCCCTTCGGGACCTTCGTCAGCGTCTCACCGTGCCGAGAATGCGGAGGCACGGGCAGGAAGATAGAAAAGGCCTGTTCCAACTGCGGAGGGTCCGGCAAGGTCAGGGCGAGGAAAATCGTCGAAGTCAAGATCCCGCCCGGCGTCGATTCAGGAACCAGGCTTCGCGTTGCGGGCGAGGGGAGGGAAGGGGTTCACGGAGGACCCCCGGGGGACCTTTTCATAACAATGAAGGTCGAGAAGCATCCTTTGTTCGAAAGGGACAGGGAAGATTTGCACACGCGGCTTGACCTGAAGTTCCCCCAGGTCGTGCTCGGTGCCTCGGTGGAGGTTCCCGCCCTTGAGGATCCGGAGAAGATCGACATCCCTCCCGGTACCCCGGGAGGGAAGACCTTTCGGCTCCGGGGCAAGGGGATGCCCCGGCTCAGGGGCTCGGGTAGGGGCGACCTTTACGCTCACGTTTTCATCGATGTTCCCAAGAACCTCAGCGAAAAGGAGAGGGTCCTCGTCGAGGCCCTTGCCCAGGAGATGGACGTTCCCGTCCAGTCCGCCGGCCTGCTGGACCGGATAAGGCAGCTCTTTTCATGATGCCCCGGCGGTTGGGACATGTTAAACTATGATCGGACGGGAGGCGGCGGGGCCTCCCGTTTTGTTTAGAGCCGGAAATACCGGAGGTGTTCAATGCGATGGGTGGCGAAGGGTTCTGGTGGTATATAACGCTCGAGGGACAGGACGGCAACGAGGACGATCTGTCCGCCCTGGCAGACCTGTCCGGGAGCATAGGCTCGGAAATAAAGGAACTCCCGGGCAGGATAGCGGTGAAGGCCTATTACCGCAACACCAGGGATCTCGGTTTCTGGATCGGTAGGGTCCAAGAAGTGATAAACCCCTGGCCCGGAGTCAAGATCGTGGATATGGGGCGGATCGAGAACCGACAGTGGCACACGGCCTGGAAGGAGGCTTTCCCACCCCTGGAGGTGGGCAGGTCCATCGTCGTGATGGCTCCCTGGCACAAGGGGAAGGAACTCCAGGGAAGAATTCCGCTTTATATTTATCCGGGGAGCGCCTTTGGAACCGGCTACCATGAGAGCACCCAGGTTGCCCTGGAATTGCTCGAGGACACCGTCAAACCAGGCATGAAGGTCATCGACGTGGGTACGGGATCGGGGATCCTGGCCGTGGCATCCCTGAGGATGGGAGCCGCCGGCGTCATCGCCACCGATAATGATCCCGCCGTGATCCCCGAGATAAGGGAGAACCTTCGCCTCAACGGCATACCCGATGGTGTCGTGGATATCCGCACCGGAGATCTTCTCAGGGGTATCGTCGAGACGGCTGACCTCGTATGCGCGAATATCGTTTTCGACCCCCTTACGGTGATGATGCCGGAGATCCCCAAGGTGCTGCCTGTTGGAGGCAAAGCCGTCTTCTCCGGCCTCACGGTGAAGGAAAGGGAAAGGTTCCTGGAGATCCTCACTCTGGGCGGACTCCTTCCGTCCAGCGAAGCAGAAAAGGGGGATTGGTGGGGTGTCGCTGCCTCGCGTACGCCTGGAGTCGTCGGTCCCCGAGGGTGATTCCACCTGGATCCTCGACCCGAAGGAGTCTCGTCACCTCGTCTCCGTCAGGCGTTGCAGGCATGGGGATCTGTTCGAGGGCCTGCTCCCGGGCAGGATACTGCTGATGAGACTGGAACTCTCGTCCGGGCGGTCGAAGGGGATCGTGGTCGGCGAGACGCCTGAAAGGCCGCTGAAGGAGGTCTGGCTCCTGGCGGGTCTTCTCAAAAGTGAGGCCTTTGATCGGATGTTGGCTCAGGCGGTGGAAGCGGGCGTTTCCACCATCGTACCCTTGACATGCACCCGCTCGGTTGTGAGCATAACCCCTGAAAGGATCCCTTCCAGGATGAAACGCTGGGAGAGGATCGTCATGGAAGCCACCAAGCAGTGTGGTCGCGCCGATCCACCGGAGATATACGAACCCATGCCCCTATCCTCGATTTCTTCTCTCCCCCTGCCCTCCCACAGGTATGTCGCCGTCACCGGGTCGGCTCCGCTTGTCCTTGGATCGAGGACGCGGGATGGAGCCGCCGTGGCGGTGGGGCCGGAGGGCGACTGGACCGGTGAAGAGCTCAAGATCCTCGAGAGGGAAAGTTTCCGCAAGGTAAGCCTGGGTTCGGTCGTGATGAGGTCCCCCACCGCGGCGGTGGTGGCCGTTGCAGTACTTTCCATGATGATCGATGAGCCGATCGATGGTTGACAGCCTGAAGGGGATCAGGGTCAGGATCCTCCATATGGGCTGTCGTACCAACCTGTTCGAATCGGAGGCGCTGGGCTGTGCCTTCAGGAAAGCCGGAGCCCGGACTCCCCGGGAAGGATCCTTTGACGCGGCCGTCGTGGTCACTTGTTCGGTGACCTCCGAGGCTGACAGGAAATGCAGGCAAAGCATAAGACGACTGCGAAGGGAAAATCCGGGGGCCGTCATCGTGGCAGCGGGCTGCTGGGCCCAGTGGATATCCCCCGGCGAGGCTCGGGAACTAGGGGTGGACTGCCTGGTGGGGAACAGGCTTAAATACAGGATACCCAAGATAGTGGCGGAAATGATCGAGCAGGGAAGGCCACCTGTGCCGCCCCGCGTTGAGAGGGTGGATGTGCAGCGGGACTTACGGTGGGAGCCTCTTTCCCTGGCGGAAGACAGGACCATGACAAGGGCCTTTGTCAAGATCCAGGACGGGTGCGACCATCGATGTACCTACTGCATTATCCCCGACCTCAGGGGGGTACCCGTCGAAAGGCATCCCGAGGATATACTAAAAGAGGTGCGGATGCTCGTCTCGTCAGGGTGCGCGGAAGTGGTCTTCACCGGGGTCAACCTGGGTCTTTACGGAAGGACCCCCGGATTTTCCCTTGGAGAGGTCGTCCGTCGATCGGCCGAGATCGAGGGAGTGAAGAGGATCCGGTTCGGTTCGATTGAACCCTTCTGCCTGAACGAGGCCCTTCTCGAGATTCTCGCGGGAACGCCTCAATTCTGTCCGCACCTTCATGTGCCGCTCCAGAGCGGCGATGCCGCCGTTCTTCAAAGGATGAACCGCGGGTACAAGCCGGAAGAGTTCGAGGCCCTGATCCTTAAGGCCAGGTCGTTCCTGGGCGGGGATCTTCACCTGAGCACCGATATAATCGTCGGTTTCCCGGGAGAGACCGAGGAAGCTTTTTGTTCTACCCTGGAGATGCTCGAGAGAACCGGCGTGGGCAAACTTCACGCTTTCCCCTTTTCCGTCCGGGAGGGGACTCCGGCTTCCCTTTTCGAAGACCGGGTTCCCGCCCCCGTGGTACGTTCCAGGATGGGCCGGGTCCTTTCCCTGGGTTCGGAGCTCCTGCTCCTTTATTCGAGGCGGTGGGTGGGGAAAAATGTTGAGGTCCTGGTGGAGAGGAACGAAGGAGGGGCGATCGACGGCCTCTCCCGGCACTACCTGCGCGTCAGGGCTCGTGGTGATTCACTCCCCGGGGAGGTCACCACGGTGATGACCGAAGATTCACAAAAAGGGGTTCTTCAGGGGTTGGTGTGATATAATTCGCTACCAGATATCGCCGTGTCCCTTTCGGTGAGGGTCCCTGGGCGTATCGGTGGCGGTTTGTATCGACAGGGAGTTGATTCTGTGAACCGTGACTGCCCTTTCTGCAGGATAGCCTCTGGGCGCGAGAAGGCGGATATCGTTTACAGCGATGCCGATGTCATGGTGATACGCGATGTTCACCCCAGGGCGCCGGTGCATCTCCTTGTGATGCCTAGGCGGCACGTGGAGTCCGCTGATGACGTCGAAGATCCTTCGATCTGGTCCGCGGTCATGGACGCAGCGACCAGGGTGGCCCGCGAGCTGGGCCTTCGCGCAGGTGGGTATCGCCTTGTGGTCAACTGTGGTGCTGGTGCCGGACAGACTGTAAACCATCTCCATGTTCACCTGCTCGCCGGACGGGTATTCGGATGGCCGCCGGGATAACTCCGAGTGAGAGAGAAGGGGGGGAACGCATATGACACAGGTCGTTCGACGCGACAACGAATCCCTCGAAGATGCTCTCAAGCGCTTCAAGCGAGAGGTATCCAAGGGAGGCATCCTGCGCGAGGCGCGCAGGCGGAAGCACTATGAAAAACCCAGCGAAGCCAAAAAGAGAAAGAGAGAGGACGCTTCAAGAAAACGCAGAAGAAAATAGCGTGGGAGTCCTTCCCCGATGGTAGAACCCCTCGGAAAAAGGGGAAGGCTTTAACCGCCGGCGCCTAGATACAATTAAAAGACCGGGTACATTCGGGATTGTCCGACCTGCGGATCAAGGGGCCCCGTTCAGAGCGGGGCCTTTTTTTAAACGAAGATCCTCGAATCATCGTGTTAAAATGAAAAATCAGGGATACAAGGGGGCCAAGCCATGCGTTGTCCCAAGTGCGGCCTGATGGAGACCAGGGTTCTCGAAACCAGGACGGCGGGCGAGGGAAGGGTTATCCGCAGGCGCAGGGAGTGCCCCGGGTGCCAGTATCGTTTCACCACCTATGAAAGATTTGAGGACCGCCCCGTGCTTTGGATAGTCAAGAAGAGCGGCCAGAGGGAAGTTTTCGACAGGGAAAAGCTGCTCAAGGGGCTTGCCAAGGCCTGTGAAAAGCTGCCCATCCCCCTGGAGCAGATCGAGGAGGCCGTTTCCAGGATAGAGGAAGCCCTGAGAGGGACAGGACAAGGGGAGGTCTCGAGTTTGGCCGTGGGATCCCTGGCCATGGAGGAACTGAGGAATATCCACAAGGTGGCCTACGTGAGGTTTGCCTCGGTCTACAGGGAATTCACCGATATTTCCAGTTTCGTCGAGGAGATCTCCAGGCTCCGCGATGAAAGGAACGGGTACCGTTGAGGTGCTCCATGGCAAAGAAATTGAAAGTCAACCTTCCCGATGCATTATTCCTTTGATAGAGTATAATGATCGCATCAAGCGCAAGGATTTTCGTCAAGATTTTACCCGCTGCCGGAGGGGTTGTTGTCCCTTTGTCCGGGAGCGGCCTTTTGTGGGAAGAGAGGTGGTTGACCCTGTAACGAGGGGCCTTTTGGTGCCCTGAAAGGTGGAATCGTGTAGAATTGGTCGTACGGTGACATTACATCTGGAGGTGAGCTTAAGTGAAAAAAGGTCTTGTATTGGGTGTGATCGTGGTTATTGCGGTCATAGGGTTCATGATGATCCAGGGCCAGAAGGCCCCCGAGGCTCCAGCCCCTGAGCCCGCCGCGGAAGCGCCCGCACCCGAGCCGGCGGAAGAGCCGGAAGAGGAGCAAGCGGCAGTCGAGAGCGGAGTTATCTATGTAGGAGTCTACCTCCCCCTGACCGGGCAAAACGCCTTCGGCGGCCAACTGGAACTCGACGGCGTCAAGATGGCCCACGAGGAGAAACCCGAAGTCCTCGGCAGGAAGGTGGAGCTCAGCATCGTGGATAACAAGTCCGACAAGGTGGAGTCCGCCAATGCCGTGAAGCGACTCATCGAGAGGGATAACGTCATCGCCGTCATCGGCTCCTACGGCTCCTCCCTGGCGATGGCAGGCGGTGAAGTGGCTGAAAGCGCCGGCATCCCGATGGTCGGAACCTCCTGCACTAACCCACTCGTCACCGAGGGTAAAAAGTACATCTTCCGTGTCTGCTTCATCGATCCCCTCCAGGGCGCTGGAGCCGCTACCTATGCCTACAAGGTCATCGGGGCCAGGAAAGCAGCCCTGCTGACCGACGTGGCCAACGACTACGCTGTGGGCCTCGCGGGCTTCTTTGAGAGGTCCTTCCTCAAACTCGAGGGAGAGATCGTCGCCAAGTTGAATTACAACTCGGGCGACCAGGACTTCACCGCCCAATTGACCGAGATCATCAGCAAGGAACCCGACATCATGTTCATTCCGGCCTACTTTGCGGAGGGCGCCATTATCATGAAGCAGGCCCAGGAACTCGGCGTGGAGTTCCAGATCATGGGCGGGGATGCCATGGACAACCCGAAGATCGTCGAGATTGGCGGCGACGCTGTCGAGGGGTTCGTCCATACGACCTTCCCCTATGATCCCTCGATGGAGGATATGAACCCCGTCGCCAGGCGTTTCACCGATAATTGGCTGGCCAAGCGTTCCGATGATCCGAACGTCAACGCCGCCCTGGGCTATGACTCCTATATGATCCTCGCCGACGCCATCGAAAGGGCCGGCAGCACCGACCCTGAAGCCGTCACTGCAGCACTGGCGGCGACCAGGGATTTCGAGGGCGTGACCGGGCTCACCACCATCAATGAGACCCACGATGCCGAGAAACCAATCGGCATCGTGCAGATCAAGGATGGCAAAAAGCAGTACATAGCAACGATCACTCCCGAACTGTAGGTTCGATCGAAGCCGCTCTCCTCGGGAGAGCCGTCGCGGTTTGCGCGGGGGAGGAAAGAGTTCCCTCCCCCGCCTTTTACGTGATCGCAAGGGGGGGCACCTATGAGCCTGGCTATGTTCGTTCAGCACCTTTTAAATGGACTCACCCTGGGAAGCCTCTATGCGCTTATTGCCATAGGTTACACCATGGTTTACGGCATCCTGAGGCTGATCAACTTCGCCCATGGCGA
>LSQX01304024.1_pt2 | contig 28846 bp, 29 predicted proteins | sample 654561 | NCBI WGS metagenome assembly LSQX01 (sample SAMN04489861, study PRJNA283612) | anaerobic digester metagenome | isolation source: 4 biogas reactors fed with cattle manure at either 37C or 55C with and... | place: Denmark: Kongens Lyngby | collected 2014
CCACTGCACTTGAACTGATTGATGCAATAATTGAAACTTCCCCTGAGGGAAGCCTGGCGTTCAATCCCCCTCCTTATGAATATGAGGAAGAGCTGATGCCATTTGATATATTGTCGGGAGATTCAGTTATGAGGGAGGTTTTGATAAACCGGGGATCTCTTAGAAGAGAAAAGGAAAGATGGGAAGATGAAATTGAAGAATTCAGAAAAGAGTTCAGGAATATTTCCGTGTACCCCGAATAGACTGTTTCGGAATATTTTCTGCAGATCCTGTATTATTGTCCGGATCCCTGTTAAATGTCCGGATCCCGGTTAAACCAGGAAGACAGTTTTTCAATCAGCTGTTTCGAATAAATAGGTTTTATAAGAAAATCATCGAAGCCGGATTCATACATATTTTCCATATCACCCGTAAAACTATAGGCAGTCTGTGCAATAAGCTTCACTTCCCTTCGAAGTTCCCTTATTTTCCTTGCTGAAGTGTAGCCATCCATAACCGGGAGCTGGATATCCATCAGGACCATGTCGATCCCGGGGTCATTTTCAACAAATTCCACTGCTTCCCTGCCATCACCGGCATTCAGCAATATTGCTTCAGTTTTTTCCAGAATTTTGTTAAGATATAACCTGCTTGACAGATCATCTTCCACAATCAGAATTTTTTTCCCTTTCAGGATTGACTCATGCATTTTAAAACCAGATTATTCAAACAGACCTTCATCACGCAACAATAATAAAATTGCGGACTGTGACACCACTATATATTTTTCCTTGTTAAATTCTATTTCAATGGCACTGTTCTGCAGGTATACTGCCTGATCACCTTCCCTGGGCTGAAGGGGAACATATCTGGGTTCTTCAGATTTGTTTTTCCACTGCTCATCCGTATCATGAACAAGGGGAATAGGATATCCCGGTCCTACCTTCAGAACATATCCGATCTGAACCTTCTCGTTTTCATTGACCCCGGGTGGCAGAAACAGGCCGCTCTTTGTCCTGGACTGGGGAGTCTTTGGCTTGATAAGTATCCTGTCCCCGACAACAATAAGCTTTTGCAGATCTTTTTCCTCTAACAATACACTCATCATTTTAAATCAGATGCGAATTTAACAAAAATTATGAAAACCCTGAACAGAAATACAGAATTAGGTAATATTGCAGTTAAAGTGTATTTTATGTGCGCTGTTCAATCAATGAAAAAAACTGACAAATACAGGACCATACGATCAGTTTCTTCAGGATTCTACAGGGAAAAAGGCAGCAGATTCATTTCTGTTGCCTCTCCCTTAAATAATTCTGATGAAATAAAACCGCTTATTGACTCGGTCAAAAAGGAGCACCATGAAGCCAGGCATAATTGTTACGCCTGGGTAACAGGAATCTCAGGAGAAAACTGGAGGGCATATGATGACGGAGAACCTTCCGGTACGGCTGGCCGGCCGATTCTCGGCCAGATAAGATCCTTCGGACTTACAAATGTTCTTATCATCGTTTCAAGATATTTCGGCGGGACCCTTCTTGGAACAGGCGGACTCATCAATGCTTACCGGTCTGCAGCCCGGTCAGCCCTGGAAAATGCCGAAATAACCGTGCATGTTCTCCGGGACAGGTATGAGCTGGTTTTTCCCTATCAGTCAATGAATGACGTGATGAGAATAATAAAGGAAGAAGATCTGAAGCAGTCGGAACATCTTTTCGGCATGGAATGCAGAATGACAGTTTCTGTAAATATATCAGCCGCAGAAAGAGTACTCTCACGCTTTACAAGAGTTGAAGATTTGAAATACAGATATATTGATACGGATTAATCCGGACAGGACAGGGAAAAGTTTTAAATAAATTATTAACACCTAACAGTCAGTCATTAAACTTCTTTAAATTTGATCTTTAATAAGATACGCTTTAAAATGTTATAAGTTAATGAAAAACAGAAGCTTGGTATCAATAGATGATTTCAGTAAAGAAGAAATTCTCCGGATTCTAGACCTTGCAGGCAAATTTGAAATTCAGCCTGTGGGAAAGTTGCTTGAAGGCAAGGTCATAGCAACTCTGTTTTTTGAGCCATCCACCAGAACCCGCTTAAGTTTTGAAAGTGCAATAAACCGTCTTGGAGGAAAGATTGTCGGTTTTGCCGACTCGTCAATCTCGAGTGTCACAAAAGGAGAGACTTTGTTTGACACAATAAAGATGGTCGACAGTTATGCTGATCTGATCGTTATCAGGCATCCGTTTGAAGGCAGTGCCAGGTATGCGAGCGAGATTGCCACAGTACCGGTGGTCAATGCCGGGGACGGGGCCAACCAGCACCCGACCCAGACCCTTCTTGATCTCTATTCTGTAAGGAAAACGCAGGGAAGCCTTGATAATCTCAATATTTTCATGGTTGGCGATCTCAAATACGGCCGGACTGTTCATTCTCTTCTTATGGCAATGGCTCACTGGAATACCACATTCAATTTCATTTCACCTGAAGAATTAAGACTGCCCGATGAGTTTAAACTACATCTCGACAGTGCGGGTCTGAAATACTATGAGCATCTCGATTTTTCCGATATCATTTCCAGGGCTGATATCATTTATATGACAAGGGTTCAGAAGGAAAGGTTTTCCGACCCCATAGAATATGAGAAAGTAAAGAATGTATATGTTCTCAGGAATTCCATGCTGCATAACACAAAACCGAATCTGAGAATTCTCCATCCCCTGCCGCGGGTCAATGAAATTCATCCTGACGTTGACAACAATCCGAAAGCTTACTATTTTCAACAGGCCCTCAACGGAGTATTTACCCGCCAGGCTATATTATGTACTTTACTTGATTTGAATTTTTAAAGGCACAAAGATGATGATGAAAGGAGGAAAACAGCAGCTTGTAGTAAGCGCAATTGAGAACGGTACAGTCATTGACCATGTTCCTGCAAAAAGTCTTTTCAAGGTAATACAGATACTTGGCCTCGATCATATTGATAACCAGATTACATTCGGAACAAATCTTGAAAGCAAAAAACTCGGCCAAAAAGCAATAATAAAAATCTCCGGAAGATTTTTCGAGGATAATGATATCAACCGTATAGCACTTGTTGCACCTGAAGCAAAACTCAATATCATAAAAGACTATGCAGTTGTTGAAAAAAGGGTAGTAAGGGTTCCTGACCATATAACTGCCATTGCCAAATGTATGAACCCAAAATGTATTACAAACCTTGAAAATGTAACAACCCGCTTCCTGGTGATTTCAAAGAAAAATATTGCGCTGAAATGCCGTTACTGTGAGAAGATAACCAGCGAAGAAAATCTGAAGATCATCTGAAAACGTCTCTGACCTGCCTCTGACTTTTTCTAACGAAGTCTGTCATATGATCTGACAAGATCCTCATCCTTTTTAACTCCCCTGTAAGCCAGAATAACGAGAACGAAATTAACAAGGGGAATAAATATTTCAAACTGCAGACTTTGTTTCAGGAGATTATGCCTGGCAAACATGATTCCGTAAAATACTGCAAGACCGGCAAGTAAAAGAATAATAAACAAAAGTATAAGTAAGACTTTCATCTGGAGCTTTCTGTTTTTAAACAAAAAAACGGAAAGCAGCAAAACAAGAGGAAGGGATACGGACAACACAAACAGGAAGGGAGTATTTTTTTCCAAAGACAAAGCTGTCTCCGGAGCAACCTGAAATATTCCCCTGGTATTCATCAGGTATTCCTTTTCCGTATCGCCGGTGAATTTAAACAAATTGCCCGTGATGAAAAATCCTGCAAAAACAATTGCCAGGATCAGAAAAACAGATTGAATACGCTGGATCATATTACATAATATTTTGAAGGGTAAAAATAATTGGTTTTTTTAAAAAACAGCTTGTTCCCGAACAGTAATTAAACACATAATCATTATCGGGTTTTTATGAATATTTAACAATAATAACATGTTAGGAATTAATAATGAAAGGACAAAATATCTAACTTTGCAAGTTCTTATCCTTATTTTAAGGATTTGGAATTACGGTATTCATTTACTTAATGTTCCCCGGACAAAAAGGACTATGTGCATACCTTTGAACTATTTGTGATTAAATATGTTTAAAGCTAAGGATTTAACAAACATATCACCTTGTAATACAAGGAACAGCAGGGCTTTATCACTGCTTACGATAAACATACCAACCTGACAATGAAGGTTACAACAAGGATTTACAATAAACTGGCATAACTATCTTATATGAACAAACGGTTTAAACTAATAATAACGATCTTACTGATCCTGCTGGGTATATTCGTGATTTTTTATCCCAAACTGAAGCCTGTCTTCGCAGCAAAGCAAAGTAGCACGGAATCCGGCGGTCCCGGAATGGGCATGGCCCGCAATCTTCTTAACGTAAGCGGCTTTATCATCACACCCACAACAATGGACGAGTTGATTAACAGTATCGGAACATTAAGACCGGATGAAGAGGTTGACTTGTCATTTGAAACATCAGGAAAAATTATAGGGCTGCATTTCAATGAAGGCAGCAGGGTTAAAAAGGGAGATCTCCTGGCCAAAATAAATGACAGGCCTCTTCAGGCACAGCTTCAGAAACTGCAGGCACAGATCAAACTGGTTGAAGAAAAAGAATTCCGCCAGCGCAGTCTGCTTGACAAGGACGCGATCAGTCAGGAAAGCTATGATCAGATAGTAACGGAACTTCAGAGCGTTCAGGCAGATATCAATCTTATTCTAGCAAGGATTGATGAAACAGAATTACGTGCACCCTTCGACGGAATTATAGGCCTGAGATATCTCAGTGAAGGGAGCTATGCAACTCCTTCCACAAAAATTGCCAGGCTGATTAAAATGAGTCCTGTCAAACTGGAATTTTCAATTCCCGAAAAATATGCCGATGAAGTCAGAATAGGTTTTCCGGTCGTGTTTTCGGTTGACAATAAAAACTATGATGCAAGTGTTTACGCAGTTGACCCAAAGATAGACCTTGATACAAGAACGATTGTTCTCAGAGCCCTGTATCCAAACTCCAGGGAAGAGCTTAAATCAGGAAGGTATGCCCAGGTTACACTGAGACTGAACCAGATAAAGAATGCGGTATCCATTCCAAGTGAAGCCCTGATCCCCGAAATGGAAGGTGAAATGGTATATGTTTTCAGAAAAAACAGGGCGGAAGCCATTAAAGTCACAACGGGATTAAGAACTGAATCCCACGTACAGATTGCGGAAGGACTGAATTTCGGGGATACTTTGATAGTTACGGGTATTCTGCAGCTTCGGCAAAGCCTTCCGGTAGTATTGGACACACTGATTTCCAATTAAATTTTTAAAACGTGAAACCATGAGCTTATCATCAGTCAGCATACAAAGACCGGTTCTCACATCAGTATTCGCAATTGTCATTCTGCTTTTCGGAATTGTAGGTTTTACCTTTCTGGGTGTAAGAGAATTTCCGAGCGTGGATCCTGCCATTATCACGGTTATGACATCCTATCCGGGTGCCAATTCTGATGTTATTGAGACACAGATAACGGAACCCCTTGAGCAGAATATCAACGGTATTCCGGGAGTCAGATCCCTGACAAGCGTCAGCAGCCAGGGAATGAGCAGGATCACTGTCGAATTCGAACTTTCCGTCGATCTGGAGACCGCGGCAAATGATGTGAGGGATAAGGTATCACAGGCAATGAGGCTTCTGCCGCGTGACTGTGATCCGCCCACTGTATCAAAAGCTGATGCTGATGCCAGTCCCATCCTTTTCCTGACAGTTGAAAGCAGCAAACGCTCATTGCTTCAGCTTTCTGAAATTGCCGAACTGACACTGAAGGAACAGCTTCAGACAATCTCAGGTGTAAGTGCCGTAAATATTTTCGGTCAGAAAAGATATGCAATGAGATTGTGGATCGATCCGACCAAACTGGCAGGATACGGATTGACGCCCATGGATGTAAGAAACACCATCAACAGGGAAAATGTGGAACTGCCTTCCGGAAGCATTGAAGGAACCAATACCCAGCTTTCTATCCGGACTATGGGCCTGATGACCACCCCCCAGGAGTTTAATGACTTAATACTCAAGCAGTCTGGCGACAATGTAGTAAGATTCAGGGATATTGGAAGGGCGGAACTGGGTCCGGAAGATATCAGGGGGATTTTAAAAAGAGACGGAGTCCCGATGGTTCAGATTGCCATGATACCACAGCCCGGCTCCAATCACATTGACATAGTGGACGAGGTTTACATGAGGCTTGAATACATAAAAAAAGACCTGCCTGATGATGTAATGGTCAATGTTAATTATGACAACACCGAATACATACGGTCCTCAATAAAGGAAGTCCAGCACACCATATACATAGCCTTCGTACTTGTTGTGATTATCATTTATTTCTTTCTGCGTAACTGGAAGGCAACCCTGATACCCATACTTGTTATCCCCATTTCACTTGTAGGTGCATTTTTTATAATGTATCTGGCAGGCTTTACCATAAATGTACTGACCCTGCTTGCACTTGTGCTTGCCATTGGCATTGTCGTTGACGATGCAATCGTTGTAATGGAAAACATTTTTGTAAAGGTCGAATCGGGAATGGAACCTGTTGAAGCCGGACTGAAGGGATCCCAGGAGATCTTTTTCGCCATCATTGCAACAACAATTACTCTGATTTCAGTTTTTTTCCCTATAGTTTTTCTGGAGGGGATCACAGGCCGCCTTTTCAGGGAATTCAGTGTTGTGATGGCAGGAACTGTTGCAATATCTGCATTCCTGGCTCTTACACTTACTCCTATGGTCTCGACCAAGCTGTTAAGGCGTGAAAAGAAGCCCAGCTGGTTCTACCGGAAAACCGAACGTATGTTCGAGAACCTCAACCTTACCTATCAGAGGGGCCTTGACTCTTTCCTTAAACGCAGGCACTTTGCTTTTGTAATACTTATAGCAGCCCTGGGAATAATACTGCTGCTATGGCTGACACTGCCGGCAGAGATGGCTCCCCTTGAGGACAGGTCCCAGATTACCGTAAACATGTCGGCAACCGAGGGTGCCACATATGAATTTCTGCTTGCCTATACGGATGACATTGCACAGCTTGTTGAAGAAGAAGTACCGGAAAGGCTAAGCTATACCTCAATGGTCAGGGGTGGCAGTTTTGGCAATCTCAGGATAATGCTGGAGAAACCGGATAACAGGGAACGAACCCAGCAGCAAATTGCCGAAGATCTGGCTGCAGAGCTGAGAAAAAAGACCAGGGCAAGATCTTTTGTTATCCAGCAGTCCACATTCGGGTCAAGGCGCTCGGGGCAGCCGGTTCAATATGTTCTTCAGGCTACTTCAATTGATAAACTGAGGGAAATCCTTCCGGATTTTATGGCAAGGGTAATGGACAGTGATATTCTTGAAATGGCTGATGTCAATCTCAAATTCACAAAACCTGAACTCAGAATCCATATCGACCGCGAGAAAGCCACCAATCTCGGGGTTTCAACCCAGAACATAGGCCAGACACTTCAGCTTGCCCTGAGTGGTCAGCGTTTCGGATATTTCTTCATGAACGGGAAACAATACCAGATACTTGGAGAACTTGCCCGGGAGGACAGGAACAAACCTCTTGACCTGAAGTCATTATACGTGAGAACCGACAACCAGGAAATGATACAGTTTGATAACCTTGTAAGCCTGTCTGAAGAAACGGCACCACCGCAGCTGTACCGTTACAACAGGTTTGTTGCCGCCACTGTCTCTTCAGGACTTGCAAAAGGCAGAACAATCAGTGAAGGTCTGGCTGAAATGGACAGGATAGCTGCCGAAGTGCTTGATGATTCATTCAGAACCGCACTGGCGGGAGACTCCAAGGATTTCAGGGAGAGCTCATCAAGCCTGATGTTTGCATTTTCACTTGCACTGATACTTATTTTCCTGGTCCTTGCCGCACAGTTTGAAAGTTTCAAGGATCCCCTTATCGTGATGGGTACTGTACCCCTGGCTCTTTTCGGAGCTTTGCTGTTCATGTGGTATTTTAACATAACCATGAATATATTCAGCCAGATCGGACTCATCATGCTGATAGGTCTGGTATCAAAAAATGGAATTCTTATTGTGGAATTTGCAAACCAGAGAAAAAGAGCGGGAATGAAAAAACATGAAGCAATCAGATATGCCTCGGCTGCAAGGTTCAGGCCAATTCTTATGACCAGTCTGGCTACAATTTTTGGCATTGCCCCGCTGGCTCTCGGGCTCGGTGAAGGAGCTCAAAGCCGTGTTGCAATGGGAATCGCGGTTGTCGGCGGAATGATCTTCGCAACATTCCTGACACTTTTTGTGGTTCCGGCCATATATACCTATATATCCAGTGAAATCACTGTTGCAGCCGTTACGGACAAAACTGAAATAAAAACAGACACCAATGAACAGAAAGATCTTACTGATTAGTCTGCTTATTCTATGTAAGACAGTAGCGCTTTACTCCCAGAAAATCTATTCACTTAACGACTGTATCTTTACCGGTCTGGAAAGAAACTATTCGCTTCTGATCACCAGGAATACCGAATCCATTGCAAAAAACAATTTCAGTCCCGGCAATGCCGGCTTTCTGCCCGCTGTTGACCTGAGCGGAAGGCACAGCGGAAGCTATAACGATATAACACAGAATTTAAGGGACGGTACACAAAGCACTTCACGCGATATTTTCAATACAAGCTCATCGGCAGGACTTAACCTGGGAATGACAATCTTCAGGGGATTCAGTGTTCAGACCACTTACAAAAAGCTTAATGAACTTCAGCAGATCGGGGAACTTAATACCCAGCTGGCAATTGAAAATCTTGTTGCCGGCATCATTTCAGGATATTATACATATATTCAGCAATTACAACTTCTGAACACCCTTCAGTATGCTGTAACACTCTCCAGGGAACGTCTCAGAATTGATGAGGACCGCTATCTCCTTGGTTCGAGTTCAAAACTTCAGGTATTACAGTCAAGGGTTTATTTAAACGCTGACAGTTCAAGGCTTTCCCGCCAGACGGAGGTTGTCAGGGCAGCCCAGATCAAGCTTAATGAAATGATGTCTGTGCCGGATCCCGGAGAGCATTTTTCAACAAGGGACACTTCAGTTTCCATCAATCCGGATCTGATCTATGAGAGTTTGCTGGATGACACCATGCAAAAAAACACCAGTCTGCAGATTGCATCAAAGGACAGGGTCCTTTCTGAATATGATTACAAACTTGCAAGCGCCCGTTCATACCCCTATCTGAATATGACTTCGGGCTATTCATATAATTTCAACAGTTATTCATCCGGAAGCTCATCAGGACAGGTGACCAGCGGCATAAATTACGGGCTGACACTGGGTATGAATTTATTCGACGGTTTCAACCAGCGCAGAAGTATCCGGAACTCCCTTATTGAAATCGAGAACAAGGATCTCAGATACCAGGATATCGAGCAGGGGATCAAAGCCGATCTCCTGACGATATACAGTGCCTACAACAATTATCTCAGGCTGGTCACCCTCGAAGAACAGAATCTTCAGACGGCTTCCGAAAATCTTGCAATAGCCATGGAAAGATATAAACTGGGGAGCCTTTCGGGACTTGATCTCAGAGAAGTGCAGAAAAGCCTGCTTGATGCAAGGGAAAGTCTTCTTGCAGTACAGTATCAGACCAAAATAGCTGAGATTTCACTTTTACTGATTTCGGGAAGAATTATGGATTACTATCAGTAACCATTCAGCATAATACCATATATTTGTGCATCATTTTACTTTATGCAAAGCAAAACTGAACTGATCACAAACCCTGATGGCAGTATTTTCCATCTTAAACTCCTGCCCGGGGATATTTCGGACAAAATAATCATTGTGGGCGACCCCGGCAGGGTAGATATGCTGGCTGAATTATTTGATGAGATAAGAGTAAGAAAGGAAAACCGCGAATTCAAAACAGTAAGCGGAATGTTTGCCGGCAGCGAGATCACGGTGATTTCCTCCGGTATCGGAACCGACAACATCGATATTCTGATCAACGAACTGGATGCACTGGTAAACATTGATCTGCAAACGGGTGAAGCAAAAAAAGAATCCGTATCACTTAAGCTGATCAGAATAGGCACATCCGGGGGTCTGCGTAAGGATGTTCCTGCCGGCTCCTTCGTCCTTACGGAAACAGCTGTGGGATTTGACGGTCTGCTGCATTTCTATTCGGAATTTGACTGGATACTCGATACGGTCCTGGCCGATCTCCTGGCTGAATATCTGGAATGGCCGGACACACTCCCCTACCCCTATGCCGTCAGATCCAGTGAACAGCTTGCCGGATTATTCGGTTCCGAAAAATTCATAAGAGGTATAACAGTGTCAGTACCGGGTTTTTACGGTCCCCAGGGGAGAAAACTGCGTCTTGAACCATTTGACAGTGAAATAAACAAAAGACTATCAGAATTTACATTCCGCGACAGGAAGATCTGTAATTATGAAATGGAAAGCTCTGCCCTGTATGGATTATCAGCCCTGCTTGGACACAAAGCACTCACTATTTGTGCGGTTATTGCCAACAGGGCAGACGGGGAATTCATTGCAGACTACAAACCACTGATCAGGGAGCTGGCAATGAATGTGTTTCAGATCATCTGACTGCCTGTTTGGAATAATTCTGAATATACTTAATTTTGTATAAGCGTAAAATATACAATGATAATATGACGTCAGATCAGGGGCATATTCAAAAAAAAGAAGATGAAATTGATCTTGTTGATATTTTTTCCGGCATAAGCAGGAGGATCAGGAATTTTTCAAACACTGCCGGAAGGGCTACACTGCATATAATATTTTTCCTGTTCAGAAATTCCCTGTGGCTTGCTGCAAGTATCCTGCTTGGAGCCGGTATTTCCTTCATTATTAAATTATCCACCCAGGATTTCTACAGTTCCGTAATTACTTTAAGCAGCAATACCATTCCCAATTCAGAGATGATCAGCTATGTAAACAAATTACATACATTCTGCAGGGAAAAAAATTACGATGCCCTTGCATCAGAAATGGAATTGAGTCCCGGGGAGGCCGGGATTATAAAGGATATTGAGGCATTCTGGATCATTGACATGGGAGGAGACAACATTCCTGACTACATTGATTTTCGCAACCGGCACAAGGCTTCAGATACGGTAAACAGGCGCATGCAGGACAGGTTTGCCATCAGGATTAAAACAAAAGATATTCAGAAACTCCCAAAAATAAGAAATGGGATAATCGCCTATATCAACAGCAACAGTTTTTTCCAGGACCAGAACAAGCTCAGACTCAGCCAGGCGGATGACATGCTGGCAAGAATTGATTATGAGATAGAACTGCTGGACAGTCTGCAGAAGGTAAAATATTTTGAAGAGTCAAGAAGGCTGATACCAAAAGAGGGCGGCCAGATGATCTTCCTCCAGGATTACAAGACCCAATTGCTTTACGGGGATATCGCAAGTCTCATAACAGAAAAACAGGCTCTTGAGAAAGTAAATACAATTTATGCAGATCTCACCACACTGATAAGTGACTTTACCCAACCACTGAAGCCTGTCAACAGAACCCTTTATTACGGAAAAGTTATTATCCCTGTTGTCTTCTTTCTGGCAGTAATTTTGATTCTGCTCCTCAAAAACCGTGTCTATGTGACTGAGACCTACAGGAAATACCAGCAAAAGAACTATTTGAATCCTTAATAATACTATTTCCGGTCCTGCTGCAAATTTTCCTTATCACGTCCGTGAAGGAAGGTTATCAGTCCCGAAAGAACAATACTTATCAGCAAAAGGAATGAGATCAGTATTCCGTTCCCCAGAAAATCAAACAACAAGACCAGCAGCACAAATAAAAGATTCATGGCAAGGATTGCTGATGTGGCTTTAAGATGTGAGCCCGCCAGCTTTAACACTACATGATGAATATGATTCCTGTCCCCGTAAAAAGGTGATTTTCCGTGAAAGATCCTTACGAGCACGATACGAAAAAGATCAAAGACCGGTACAATTAAAATTGCGAGAGCCAGTGAAGGAGCAACAACGACAGGATACCTTGCATTGGCGGAACCATTAAACTCAATAAATTGTATCATGAACACTGCCAGAAGAAAGCCTATGACCATGGAACCTGTATCTCCAAGAAATATTTTATAATTTTTACTGAAGGCATTATACCAGAAAAATGCCATCAGGGATCCTGTCAGCGCAAAGCAGATTGTTGCAATGGAAAGCTGTTCATTCAAAATAAAGTAAATGCCAAAAAAAACAGAAGCTATAATTCCTACTCCTGCAGCAAGTCCGTCAATACCATCAATAAAATTCATGCTGTTGATAAGAGTCATAAAAACAGCTATTGAAAGAAACAAACTGAAAAAACACCCTGAATCCGGAGCAGCAAGTTCCCCGCAGTTCAGGGTAATCCTTATTCCTCCCAAAACCACTATTATTACGGAAGCCGTCAGCTGACCAATGGCTTTCTTGTAAGGCTGAAGCGATACTATATCATCTTTAAGTCCAATGAAAAAAAGTATGAGCAGTCCGCTGATGATATATTTTATTTCAAATGGATTTTCTGTTCCGGTGAACAGTACGGATGCCAGAATAACACCTGCAAATATCATAGTACCACCCAGCCTGGGTGTCAGCTCGTGATGAGAGGCCCTGTATCCGGGTACATCATAAAGATTTTTGATTCTCGCAATTTTTATTACGGAAGGGATTCCATAAAAGGTAATAATAAAGGATATGCTGAATGCAATAATTATTAAGACATAAGATGGCAGGAAGAATATCATTTATTAAGAATAGAATGTAATGCAAAAGTATGAAAGTTTAATTTCATACTAAATTAAATTGAATATTCTGTCAGATCAGCTGACTGCCTGTTGTTCCTCCGGGTCAGATGAAAGAACGGGTTTGGACAGAATAAAGTAAAACAAGAGGAAAAACATTATCCCCCACTGCCGGTTAAGCATTGATTCAACGACCAGCTGAAAAGAAAACAAAAGAATAAATAATTTGCTTAAAGCGGGAAAATACGTACGCCGTCTCATAAAAAACGGTATACCCAGCATTGCCATCAGAGAAATGCTTCCTGCTATTCCGAAAGTCATCTGGGCTTCCAGTAATTGATTATGAGCGTTGAATCTGTGAAACGCCTCCTCCTCCCAGCCATGCTTTAAAAACTCATCAACCATTCTTTGCTCCACCCCGGCCAGTCCGGCACCGGCCAGGGGCTTCTCCCTGATTATCTGAAGGGCAGAATACCATTCACGGGTACGGTGATCCAGATCCTTCCAGTCTGTGTTTTCCTCATTCAGCCCTGTTTTAATTGTATTGAAGAAATCTTCAAACCTGTTAATATTAGTTATGGCAATAAAGGACAACAGCAGGAATAACGGAACAGTGAGGAAGTAATATGCTGACGCGACTGCTTTTTTCCGGATATTTCTGATTAATATACAAGTCATTATAATTACCCACAGAACAATACCGGATTTCGATGCAAGCAGAAAAATCATGCCGGACAGGAAAAATAAAATCATTGTTCTGAGCGTATGACTTTTTATAATGGCGGATCTGAAGTATGCAAACAGGATAATAGCCCAGTTTATCTTCATGGCAAGATAGGATGGATGTTCAAAGACTGAAAGATTTGTAAAAAAAAATATTTCTGTTACTTCTTTTAAACTTTGAACAGAAGAAAGCTCAGCATTGTAAGCTGTGAAAGCAATATAAAATGCCCGAAACAGTATCAGTGCACAGATCAGGGTAATTCCCGTTAAAAAAGCTTTTATTAAACTGATTACATATTTATCGGATATGCCGGAATAAAATACAGGCAGGCCGAACAGGGGAATCAATAAAAACATAAGCCTGTTTTCCAGAAGTAACAGTTTCCCGCCCTGAAAGATCACACTTAAAAGATGAACAATAAAATAGATCAGGGGAGCAATAACAAAAGGCCAGTGTTCAATAAACCTGACAAAATTGTATCTGAACTCCATAATCCACAATAAAAGACCGCAGAACAGAAACAGACCCAAAGGATAAAGTGACCATGAGCGGGGTGCGGAAATAACCAGAAGGGATACAGAAAGAAACAGCAAACCAGATCTTGTCAGGCAGGCAGTGATCTCCTTTTTTCTATCGGCCGGCCGGTAATTTTCATATTTTATTCTGTTCTGAACTTTAAAAAGTCTCATGACTGCTTCCCTCAAAAAACTCATATTGTATAGTCCGGTCAAGTGCTTCTGACAATGTGAACTCAGGCCTGAAGCCTGAATTATATGCTTTTGATGTATCAAACTGTGTGGTTGCACAGAATTTTTTTACCCGTATTGAGCTGATGGAGAATTTTCTGCCTGTCACTTTTGAAATCATATCAAAAAAAAGGCCTGCACAGTAAGCCAGCCAAAAAGGCAGCCTCCACGAAGAAAGTTTTTTATTGAATTTTTTTCCGGCCTCTGCAATCAGTTCATTCATGGTATAATCAGGTTTGTCAGCATAATTAAAAATAAGCAGGCCTGTTTTATATTTTTCCATACAGTATTTTATAAATGCTGCAACATTACCAACATATGCCATTGATTTCCTGTTGTTGCCTTTTCCTGCCATTATAAAACTTCCCGAAGCAACCTGTCTCAGGAGATTAAAAACATTACCCCTGTTATTTTCTCCAAAAATTACTGTCGGGCGAATAATTACCACCAGCCTGTCGGCCGGGCTTTCAGAATACCATTCAGTTAAAAGTTTTTCTGCTTTCAGTTTACTGATGCCGTAATCATTAAAAGGATCCGGCTCATGTTCTTCATCCGGATTATCCTTGTTCAGGCCATAAACCGCAACTGAGCTGGTAAATATGATACGTTTTATCCCCCCGGAATCCATTGCCCGCAAAACATTGCGTGTTCCTTCAACATTCACATCAAAATAAAGAGATACGGGATTCACGTCATCACGGTGTTCTGCAGCAAGCAGAACAACAGTCCCGGTTGAAGGATCAATTTCAGAGGAAAAATTCATCTCCCGGATGTCATATAAACCCGTTATTGCATCATGATTAAAAGATTGTTTCCTGTCGATGTTTGTACAATTTTCCTCTCCGAGAATATCAATCAGTCTCGTTCCGACAAATCCCGATCCCCCGATAATTAAAATTTTCCTTTCTGACATCACCAGTTTGAAGATTTGATAATTATGTAAACATAATTCAATTTAAGATATCCGGCTTCACCCGGCAGTATATCTGCCCCGGAATTAAGAGAATCCGGATTAACCATGTAAAGTCCTGTTTCAACTGTCCTGAAATTTTATCTTCAGGTATCTCAGGAATACAAAAAACGCAAAGACAAGGCGGTAACGGATTCTGTAAACAAATGAATAACTGCTTTTCAGTTCACGTGAAGTAAGAGTATCTTCATGTCTGCGGTAAAGGATCAGTTTGTCGGGAATAAAGATTGTTTCACCCTTAAGTTCTGACATCAGGCCTATCCATATATCATGCATTGCGATACCTTTGGGAAATGGCAGGTAGTATTTCAGCATTTCCCTTCTGAAAGCTATACAGCATCCCAGATAACCGTTCCTGATAAAATTTCTTACAAAGCCCTTTTTCGCCTTCCTGAAATCCTGAAATGATTCATGCAGTATTGATCCATCCGAATCAATAATCACACAATCACTTACAACAACATCATATTTTTTTAAATAATTACACATGGTGGATACCTTTTCAGGCAGCCAGACATCATCCTGATCAGACAAAAAAATATAATCTCCCCCGGCATTTTTTATTGCATTTTCAAAATTTAAAACAGGGTTGCGGAAATTACAGTTTTCCAGTAATTTGATTTTGCCGGTCTTACAGGTTTTAATAAGGTCAATGCTACCATCAGTAGAAGCATCATCAGAGATAATGAGTTCATCACCGGGTTTAAGTTGTGCCAGGATTGAGTCAATCTGGGGTTTTAAATATTTACGGCCATTATATGTGGCCATGCACACAGATATCATTATGCCCGGTTTAAAATGAATTTGATGAAAAATAATGTGAAAATACTTTCTTAAAAAAAACAGGACTTCCTGTCCTTATTGTCAGTCCGAGAGCCCGTCTGACAAGCACAGAGCCAAAACAAAATGAATCAAACAAACCATTCTTTTTATAATTCCCTGCACAGCTGCAAAATATTTCAAAACGTTTCAAAAGTCTTTCCATGTCTGAATCAATATCTGAAAAATCCTGTACGCATTCAATATCAATAAGAAAAAAAGAATCTGATAGCTTTGAAAACCTTTCTGCAAATTCAAAATCTGCAAAATCCAAAAACACCTTCTCATCATATCCCCCTGCACTGAGAAAAGCACCGGTATTTATTAATATCCCACTGTTTACCGGAACAATCTTTGAAAGCGGGTATCTTTTCCCGCCAGTAAGTTTTACTGCATATGAGTGCCTGAGGAAGGATTTTACCGGTGATAACAGCCGGCCGTCTGAAAGTTTTAAAACCGGTGCAAACAGCATAATATCCGGATTCTGTCGGCAGGCAAGGATATACCGTTCAAGGGATTCTTCAGGAAATATTGTATCCTGGTCCAGAAGCAGAAGCCAGTTAAAATCATTTTTTTTTGCAAATGCCGCAGCATAGTTATAGGCACCGGAAACACCTCCGTTTCCTTTATCGCTTATATATTTGATTTTATCGCCAAATACCAGGGGATCATGCATCTGGACGGGAGAATTGTCATATACAACAAAATTCAGGTCACTGTCTTTCAATAGGCTTATATAGGATTTGCTTTCAAACAAATTCTGATTATATAATACTATTACAGGCAAAATTCTCATGATTTATTCTATTCATTTATCAATCATTTGAGATCCGGAATTTCACTGTTGGAATAAATTATATCAGTCATATTATCTTATTGCTTTTGGTTTTATGGTAAATTTTTGAAAAACCGGCCATACCAGGGGATAAACAAGCTGAAAACTTATACCTGAAAAATATATCATGTTATCAAAGGTATTATATACCATAAAAGTCATCAATATACTGACTCCTGTCACATAATAGGGGTTGCTTTTTCTTAACAGGCCCAGGTAAAAAAGAACAAAAAAAGTAATTGCAAAAAACATAAGGTAAATTCCCGGCCATCCCAACAAATTATATGAACTGCAAAAAACTGTACCTACAATAAAATTATGCGAAATATTCCTGGGTTCAGGTCGTTCTGCTCCTGCCAGGGGAGAAATTCTTTTTGAAATAAAGTCAGGAAGTAATTCCATAATCAGAAAATCCAGGACTTTGAAATTTACCGGAGGATTATTGTTGATATTATTCTGAAGGTTGGCTATTGGCGATGAGACATAAATATAGCTCCACATATATTCCTTCGGAATCCCGGAATTGAGAAATTTATCATTTGCACCGGAAATTTCCAGAAAATATTCGTTGTCAGGACTTTTGGCAAGCCTGTAATTACCAAGAACTCCAAAGAGATACAATATTACCAGGGAAGATATCAATAAGAACATCAACACTTTTAACTTAATCCTTTTCACTGATAACAAATAAATGAACAGCATGCTGGTAAGGTTTATCAGTAACATTCCCCTGTTAAAGATCAATACCGGGATGGCCAGAAGAAGCAACAGAATTGTCAGATATTTTTTTTCCCTTGTGGACAGGAATAAATGAAAAATATATACTGTATAAAAGGATCCGAAAGTTGCGATTATGGGATGCAATGTAGGTATTCCAAATTCCTGGTAATCATATGTGGCTGTTTTTAAGGCAAGCAGAATCGGTATACCTCCGGTATAGATAAATTCAAGAACATATAAAAGATACAGGATAAATACTGTACGGTATGGCCGGCCGCTGACTGTGATTTCCGAATATTTTACCGGCAGATACCTGTCAGTAAATGCGCCAATGTAAAGGGCCAAAAGAAATGTTATAACAAAGAAAACGATTAATCCGGCACCCAGAGGAGGATAAATTTCTGACCAGCCCAGGTGAAAGACACACAGCACAAATGAGAATGAAAAGACATACAGGCAGAAGGGGTTTTTTAAAAACTTCAAAGCTATATTTCTCACCGCATTTTTTTTAAATAGCGCTTAGCCTAAAACACAAAATCAGATAATACTGTTTTTCCTGCATAAATAGTATGAATATGCAACAACAAATGTTTCAACAATAATAATAGTAAATGCCAGCCGGAACAAATCAACCTGCTGAAATATTATTAAACTGAAAATAATGCCCAGGTATACGAGCAGCGAACAGGTACGCATCCTGGTATATTCCTTGAAAAAGCCAAAGGGAATCAAAATCAGCTCTGCCAGAAAAAGGCTCAGGGATACCGGCAGAATGGAAAAAGCCAGGATCCTGAGCAGCTTCACTGTTTCAGGATTAGTGTCACCGGTGAACAAGGTGATCAGGGGATTGGCAAAAAGAGCAAGACCTGCATATATTATCAGAAAAAAGACAAAAACAAGCACTGTTGCCTTTTTTAAAAAGTTCATGTCTTTAGTCCTGGAAATGTGAGGAAACAGGCTTTGTCCCACCATGAAAACAGGAACCTTCAAGACATTGACAAGTCTGTCTGCTATGTCATACATAGCCACTTCCCTCATTCCAAGAAATGAACCGATTATAAGTTTATTAGCGTTAACATATATATGGGTTGACACATTGGATATGAAAAGCGGTACATTGTCCCTTACACATTTCCTTAATCTTTCCGGCGGTATCAAAACAAGTTTGTTCCCGTGAACCTTAAGCATGATAAATAATCCTGTTACTGCACCCGACAGGGTACCCGTTCCCAGGATCAGGGGAACAAGAACATAGTCAGAAGTCTGCCTGATAATTATGAATATAAGTAATGCTGAAATTGATCTTGTCAGCATATTTATAAAAGTTATATATTTCATCTTCTCGATACCCTGGAAATACCATACCGGAAACAATGCATCACTAAGGCAGGCAAGCATTGACAGAAAGAAAATGACAGGATGTTCTTTTAACAGGGAAATAAAACATACAAGCACCGACAAAACAACCACCATCAATATAAAAATTGCCAGTTTCAGAAAAAGAATTGATGAAATAATCCCGGACACTTTCTCCGGATTGTGCCTGTGAACAGCGATATCCCGGGTACCGGTAACATTAAATCCGAAATTTATGACAATGGAAAAATATATTGCTGTCGTCTGGGCAAATACAACCAGTCCGTATGCTTCCGGGCCCAGAACCTTCAGCAGATATGGGATTGTGATAATAAATATCACCAGATTCGATACCTGCATAATACTCAGGAACGAAAAATTCGCAAGAATAATCCTGTAATTTTCAGGGAAGGGGTTTTTTCGTATAATCACAGCGTCATACCGGGATTTTGTTCAGGTTTTCAATCCCGCATTTGATTTACAAATTATTCCAGTACCACTCAAGAGCTTCTTCCAGACCTTTTCTGACATTGTGTGTGGGAGAATATCCCAGGAGTCTGCCGGCCTTTTCAACCGATGCAAGGGAATGGGGTATGTCTCCTGCCCTCTCCGGACCATAAACAGGATTAATTTCCAGTACCCTGCCGTCATATTTTCCTGCAATATCACGTATCAGCTCAAAGAGTGTGTTCAGATCAGTTCTTTCTCCGTGGGCGACATTGTAAACCTGGTTTATTGCTTCCGGCTTATCAGCAAGTGCAGCCAGATGATTTGCCTGAATAACATTGTCTATATAGGTAAAATCCCGCGAATAGCTGCCATCGCCGTTTATTACCGGGGGATCATGCTTCATGAGCTTCTTTACAAAAAGCGGTATAACTGCTGCATACGCTCCGTGCGGATCCTGGCGCCTGCCAAAAACATTGAAATAGCGCAGTCCGATGACCTCAATATTATATGTAGTAGCAAAATTAGCTGCAAACAGCTCGTCCACATATTTTGTAATGCCATAGGGAGATAAAGGCTTCCCCGTTCTGTCCTCCACCTTGGGCAGGCCGGGATGGTCCCCGTAGGTGGAGGAACTTGCAGCATAGATAAATCTTTTTATACCTGCTTCACTGGATGCAAAAAGCATTTTTACAAATCCCCCGATATTGACATCGGTTGATGTAACAGGATCTTTTATTGACCTGGGAACCGATCCCAGGGCAGCCTGATGAAAAACAATATCTGCATCTGAAACGGCTTTCAGGCAGTCATCATAATTCCTGATATCACCTTCCAGGAGTCTGAAACCGGAATGGCCCATACAGTCTTTCAGGTTTTCACGCTTTCCGGTTGAGAAATTATCTAGACAGGTTACCTGGTTGCCATAAGATAAAAATGACTCAACAAGGTTTGAACCGATAAAACCGGCTCCGCCGGTCACAAGTATTCTGCTGTTCCTTATCACTCGTTCCATATGCAGCATCTGGCAAAAGAGCTTTTCCGTGAAGTCTCAGGGCTTCTCGAACATCATGATTATTTCATTCAGTATGAACTCGGCTGTTTTTCCGTTCCCGTAAAATGCAGGATACTCAAGTCCTGTACCATCGTTGATAAATTTCATGAATCCTTTTCTTATTTTTTCCGGATCTGCATCAACAAGTTCGGCTGTTCCGTTTTTTACCAGTTCAACCCATTCCGTTTCTGCCCGGAGGACAAGACAGGGTTTTCTGAAGAAATGTGATTCTTTCTGAACACCACCCGAATCTGTAATTATCATCCGGGAAGTTTTTTCCAGAAGTATCATTTCAAGATAGGATACAGGTGGGATCAGACGTATATACTTACTGTTTCTGAGATCATTGTAAAGTGTTTCGAGCCTGGTTCTGAGGGAAAGAGTTGTCCTGGGATGAAGCGGCATCACAAAGGGAACGGAATATTCCCGGGCAAGTGTGATCAGTGTCAGCATCAGGGTTTCAAGGCGGGAAATATCATCTGTATTTATTTCACGATGAATAGTGGCGAGTACAAATTCTTCTCTCTTCACTGATATACTCCTGTGAAATCCGGATTTCTTCTTTTCTGCCAGTCCGGCATAAAAGAGAGCATTGTCGTACATAATATCGCCAGTCAGATATATTTTGGGATTGTCAATAGTGTAGGGAGGACAGTTTTCCGGTTTGAATCCCTCTCGCATCAGATTTTTAAATGCGGAATTTGTAGGTGCAAAGAGAAGGGTTGATGCATGGTCACTGATTATCCGGTTGAGTTCTTCCGGCATGGTTTTATTAAAGGATCTGAGTCCGGCTTCAATATGAATTACCGGAAAATGAAGCTTTGCTGCTGCAACAGCCCCGGCCAGCGTTGAATTGGTATCACCGTACAAAACCACGCAATCGGGCTTTTCTCCGATGAGAACCTCTTCTATACCACTGATCATCATGGAAGTCTGCTTCCCATGGCGTGAAGATCCAACGGCAAGATTATAATGCGGTTTACTGATGTCAAGTTCATCAAAAAAAACATCTGACATCTCCTTGTCATAATGTTGTCCTGTATGAACCAGTATTTCATCTATTTTTTCCGGGAAATTGTGTTTTATTGCCCTGCTTATTGCTGAAGCTTTAATGAACTGGGGACGTGCCCCGACAATATTCATAAGTTTCATATGTGACATTGCCTTCCGTGAATATGGAAAACAAATTTAGCATAATAAATCTTATCCGGCAATAGTTTTTTGACCGGCTGCTATTTAGCGTAGTTAACCGCCCTGGTTTCCCGGATTACCGTAATCTTTATCTGCCCCGGATAGGTCATTTCATTCTGTATTTTTCTTGCAATATCGAATGAAAGTCCTTCAGCATCCTTGTCAGATACTTTTTCGGCTCCGACTATTACACGGAGTTCCCTTCCCGCCTGTATGGCATAGGTTTTTGTTACACCAGGATACTGCAGGGCAAGGGATTCAAGTTCCTTGAGCCTCTTGATATATGATTCCACAACTTCGCGGCGGGCACCCGGACGGGCACCGGATATAGCATCACAAACCTGTACCACGGGTGCTATAAGCGTTGTCATTTCCGTTTCATCGTGATGTGCGCCTATTGCATTGCATATTTCAGGTTTTTCCTTATACTTTTCAGCTATTTTCATCCCCAGTATTGCATGTGGAAGCTCTGGTTCATCATCAGGCACCTTGCCAATGTCGTGCAACAATCCTGCCCTTTTTGCCAGCTTGGGATTCAGTCCGAGTTCCGCAGCCATGATTGAGGCAAGGTTTGCCACTTCACGGGAATGCATAAGCAGATTCTGACCGTAGGAAGACCTGTATTTCATTTTTCCAATCAGCCGTATCAGTTCCGGATGAAGGCCATGGATCCCAAGGTCTATTGCCGTACGTTTCCCGGTTTCAAGGATTTCTTCCTCAATTTGTTTTTTTGTTTTTTCAACAATTTCCTCAATCCGTGCAGGATGAATCCTGCCATCCGTAACAAGCTGATGCAAAGCAAGCCGGGCGATTTCCCGCCTTACCGGATCAAATGCTGAAAGTACAATTGCCTCAGGTGTGTCATCAACAATTATCTCTACTCCGGTTGCTGCTTCAAGAGCCCTGATATTCCGCCCTTCGCGTCCTATTATGCGACCCTTTATTTCATCCGAATCGATATGAAAGACAGTAACCGCATTTTCTATGGCATTTTCAGCAGCAACTCTTTGGATTGTCTGGATAATTATTCTTTTTGCTTCCTTGTTAGCCGTCATTTTTGCTTCATCAAGTATTTCATTGATGTAGGACATAGCACCGGTTTTCGCTTCTTCCTTCAGGGATTCCATGAGATTCTCCCTTGCTTCTTCAGCAGATAATCCGCAAATAACTTCCAGCTTTTCCACCTGCTGACGGTGAAGTTTCTCAAGCTCTTCATTCTTTTTATCAATAATATCGAGCTGCGAATTGAGGTTTTTGCGAATTGTGTCAGCATCATTTTTCCTGCGCTGTGCTTCTTCAATTTTCTGGGAAAGAGTAAGTTCTTTTTGTCTTATTCTGTTTTCCGACTGAGCTATTCTGTTATTTTTATCATTTATTACCTTTTCATGCTCCGTCTTAAGCTGAAGGAATCTTTCTTTTGCCTGAAGGATTTTTTCTTTCCTGATAACTTCAGCTTCTGTTTCTGCTTCATTTATTATTTTCCGGCTTCTGTTCTTCAGAGCAGTATGCCAGGCAAGGAGTCCTATCCCTATTCCTGTTACCAGTGCAGCAGCACACAGTATGATGGTTAGCAAACTGCTGACCGGTGCGATTAATAATGTCATGTTTTAATATAATTGTGTTTATAGTCTATAAAAAAAAACCCGCAGAGTTCCCTCAGATTTTATAAAACCCCATGTCTACATGGCTGAAGTTCCTGTTCCGGGTCGGACTTCCAATGTCACACCGTAGTGTGATCCCGATAAATCGGGATAAGGCCTGTCCTTGCCAGCTCAAGGTGGACTTCAAAGTTTTAAACTGTTGAGTTTCAAAAATGATTGAAGAAACAATGCGGGCAATTATTTGCTATTTTAAAGAACGCTGTTACTCTTTTTCAAGAGCGGAATCAATCTTGTGAATCAGCTCCTGTATGGCTTCCGGGACATAATCTCTTTCAAGCCTGTCTTCCTGTTCGGTCAGTTTAATCACATACTGCAGGGCTGCCATTGCCAGAAAATCCTGTACATCCTTACCTGTGTAGCGTTGCTTGTACTGCAACACTTTCTCGTTGATCATCCTGGCAGCCTTTCTGATCTTTTCTTCATTTTCCCGTTCCACTTTCAATGGATAATATCTGTCGGCAACATTAACCCTGATCGATAGTTTATCATCCATTGTTATATTTTATCTGTTTAAAAGAGCAACACATCTGTCTATTTCCCGCACTAATTCAGTTATCTTTCTCTTCGCTTCCCCCGTGTTTCCACTATCCCCCAACAGTGCTCCTGATAATTTAACCCTCTCGTATTTAATTTCCAGTTCCTTAATTCTTTCTTCCCGTTCATGAAGAATCATCCTCAATTCTTCATTGTTCTTTTCAAGATCCTGAAATTCTGATTTAAGATTTTCATAAGTGCTTAACAGTTCATCCAGCTTTTTGTTCAAGCGTTTTAAATCTGAAAAAGCACTACCGGACATATCAGAATCTTTATTGCAAAAATAATCATTGTTGATCAATTTTTCAAAAATTTGGTTTAAATAGTTTGCACAACTGCTCCGTATCTATAGTTTTGTAAAACATAAACGGAAAATGCAATACTATGCCTGTTTTTAAAATTTTAGTCTTCCTGCTGCTTCTTTCGGGCTTATCGGATAATCCGCCGAAAGACAAAAAATCCTTTATCTCACCGGTCCGGATTCCGCTTTCATTATCAGCCAATTTTGCAGAACTCAGGGCAGATCATTTCCATTCCGGAATAGATATCAGGACTCAGGGAGTTATCGGCAAGGAGGTCGTTGCTGCAGCTGACGGATATATTTACAGGATAAGCGTGGCGCCAGGCGGTTTTGGCAAAGCCCTTTACCTGCGTCATCCGACAGGATATTCCACCGTTTATGGTCACCTCGACCGCTTTGTGGCTGAAGTTGAAGAATATGTGACTGATTATCAGTACGGGAAAAAAAGTTTTACTGTATCAATCTTTCCGCCTAAAGATAAATTCTCTTTCAGGCAGGGTGAGATAATTGCCTGGTCAGGAAACACAGGAAGCTCAACCGGACCTCATCTTCATTATGAAATAAGAAAATCTGATTCGGAGATGCCGGTAAACCCTCTTCTTTTTGAATTTGGAGCAGGAGATAATATAGAGCCGATACTGGAAAGGCTTGCCATCTATCCTCTTGGAAGGAACACACGTATAAACGGGGTAAATACCGTAAAGAAAATAAATCTTGCAGGCGGACATGGTAATTATTATATACCTTCTGAAAATGCAATAACAATTTCCGGACCGGCAGGATTCGGCTTCAAATCGTACGACCTGCTGAATAACAGTTATAATAAATGCGGAATCTACTCAACAGAACTGAAAATTGACAACAAGACAATTTTCAGAAATATAATGAATGAATTTTCATTCAGTGAATCGAGATATATCAACAGTCATATTGATTATGAAAGCTATATAAAGGAAAATGTCCGTTTTGAACGGACCTTCCTTCTGCCCAACAACCGGCTGAGCACATACAGGGATGTGGTTAACAGGGGAATTTACAATTTCACCGAAGACAGGATTTATCATGTTTCCCTTGAAATAAGGGATGTGCATGGCAATTTATCTGTTCTGAAATTCAATGTAAAAGGCAGTCCTCCTGATGCCCGGGACAATACTGAAACCGGGGAGGGACTTGTTATGATGCCCTACAGCCGCTCGAACAGGTTCCGTGCAGGCAATATCGCTGTTTCCATTCCGGAAAATGCTTTATATGATACTCTTATGTTCCGCTACAGGAAAGAACCACCGGGAACAGGAATGTTATCTGAACTTCATTATGTTCATGACAGGACCACACCGCTGCACAAGCCATATTCCCTTTCAATAAAACCCCTGTCAATACCCGCGGGAAAGGAATCCAAGCTGCTGATAATAAATCTCAGGGACAAAAATACAAGAATACCCCTGTCCGGGAGGCTTTCCGACGGCTTTGTACACGGACAGGCTTCGGTATTCGGTATGTTTTACATAGGCATAGATACTGTTCCCCCGAATGTTTCAGCAGTCGGTTTCGGCAATGGAGCCGATCTTTCCGGCCGGAGGGAAATGAGAATAAGGATCACCGATAATTTGTCAGGAATAAAAACATATGAACCCTTTATTGATGGTAACTGGGCCTTGTTCGAATATGATCAGAAAAACAGGGTTCTGATATACAAATTTGATCCCGGAAGAATAAAGAAAGGGTCAAATCACACTCTTTTACTGAAAGTGACCGACAACAGGGACAATGTAACAACTTTTACCACTGACTTCCGCTGGTAGGATATAATATCCTTCCCCCCGGGAGCAGGATCAGATATCGTAAGCAGGAATCCTGTGTCAGTTAACAGATCCGGCCCCTGAACCGGTAATCAGTAAGCATATCCGGGGACAGTCATCCCGCATCGGGAATCAGGTCCGCTTATTTACTGATAAATTTTCTCCGGATATACTCCTTCCTGTACCATCTTCCTTATGTTTTCAACAACATAAGGCTTGTCTTCACGATAAGTGACACCAAACCATCTGTCATTGCTCATCAGAACCTTTATACGGATATCACCCTTCCGGATATACCTGTCAAGCGTATTCGGTATAAGAAGTTCTGACCTGGTATCCTTACCATGTTCATCAATAAAATTCCTGAAATCTTCCTTCAGGATATTAAAGCACCCGGGCTTGAAACCAAACAGGTTCATCGACACTACTTCACTTCCGGTAAAAAGCTGCTCCCCTCCGTCAGGTGCAGGTGCTTTTGCCCCGCTATCCGTCTTTTCGATCTTCAGCACTTCGACTATATTCTGCAGCAGGCCGTCTGAGTCAACATTGCACACACCCCTGTTCACATAGCCATGGTCTGACAGGGTGTTCCCCAGCTTGTATCCGACAATGCAGTAGGTATCCGGATCCTTGTCATTCACCAGAAAATCATGAAGAATTTTCAGGGAATCATATCCATAAAAATCATCTGCGTTTATTATTCCAAAGGGTTCCCGGATATTGTTTTCTGCAACCAGGACAGCATGGCTGGTACCCCAGGGTTTTACACGGTCAGGAGCTATTATTGAACCCTCCGGAACATTTGTCAGTTCCTGGAAAACATAATCCAGTTCAATTTTATTTTTTAGTTTTTCAAAAAACCTCTCCTTAACCTGGGCTTCCAGATCACGCCGTATAATAAAGACGATCTTGCCAAAACCGGCCCTGATGGCATCATAGATTGAATAATCGATAATTGTTTCACCTGAGGGTCCGACTTCATCAAGCTGTTTGTTTCCTCCGTATCGGCTTCCCATTCCTGCTGCAAGAACTAAAAGTGTAGGCTTCATATTTTAATGGATTTTGATCTGTACAATAATAAGTAAAATAATTGTTATTTTTAACACTTTGAAAAAAAGTAAGATGAATTATAAACTTGAAATTTGCGTTGACAGCGTTGAATCAGCAATCAATGCACAGAAAGGCGGAGCAGTCCGCGTTGAGCTTTGCGACAACCTTCCGGAAGGAGGCACGACTCCTTCATACGGAACAATACTAAACGCCAGGCAGAATCTGGATATTCTGCTTCATGTAATAATCAGGCCCAGAGGCGGAGACTTCCTGTACAGCAGCCTGGAATACGAAACAATGCTCAGGGATATTGAAATGTGCGGCGAAATCGGTGCCGACGGAATTGTAATCGGCCTTCTGAATGCTGATGGTACAATTGATGTGGAACGGACTCAGCAACTTGTTAAAGCTGCTGACACAATGGCTGTTACATTTCACAGAGCTTTTGATATGTGTTCAGATCCCCTTAAAGGACTTGAAGATATTATTCTTACGGGCGCAACGCGGATACTGACATCCGGCCAGAAGGATACAGTTCCCCTGGGGGCTGATCTTATCAGCACTCTCGTGAAGCAGGCCGGTGAGAGAATCAGTATTATGCCGGGCAGTGGTCTTGATGAGTCAAACATTGCTGAAATGGCCAGGATTACAGGAGCCAGGGAGTTTCATCTGACAGGCAGGAAAAATTTGGAAAGCAGGATGAAATTCCGCCGGGAAGGGATACCCATGGGAGGATTTCCTGATATACCCGAATTTTCAAGAAAAGTAGCTGACCCTGAAAGAATAAGAAATATCATCAATATACTTGATTCCCTGTAAAACCGGTATGGGACATTATTTCCCGAATGCCTGGGCAACCCGCTTATCCCGATCCGCGGAAAAAATCAGTCATCAGGGATACCGGTGACAAACTGCGTGTTCCGGAAGAATGAAGACAATGAATTTTGAATTTTGAATTTTAAATTTGTTTTAATAGATTTGCGGGCAATTTTCAGACCACCATTGTACAGAACACGAAATATATTTCGAGATGAATCTAATGAATGTTGTTGATAAAGAACTGGCGGTAAAGAATGACTTTCCGAAGTTCCAGGCAGGAGATACCATTACCGTGCACTATAAGATTATTGAGGGTAACAAGGAAAGAATCCAGCAATTCAGGGGGGTTGTCCTTCAAAGGGCAGGCAACGGACATACCGCTACCTTTACCGTAAGAAATATGTCTGGAAACGTTGGTGTTGAAAGAATATTCACTGTATCATCCCCTTTGAACTCTAAGATAGAGATCAACAGGCATGGGAAAGTCCGCAGGGCAAGAATATTTTACTTTCGTGACCTGACCGGTAAAAAGGCAAGGATTAAGGAAAGGAAATTCTGAAAAGTACCTTCAAAAAAAGGATCTCCGGTCTTTCAGTTTTTAAATCAGATATCCTTATATCCTATTCAGTAATTCCACTTTTCTGGCTTTGGCTTCCTCTGTTAGTTTTGTTGCCTGTTCATCAGCCTGCCGGATTAAAAGCTCAGCTTTTTTATCGGCTTCTGTTATGAGGGTTTCAGCAGCTTTCCGTGCAGCAAGTTTTGCCACGGCTCCCTTTGATGCAGCTTCATCAGTTAGTTTCTGTGCCTGAATACCGGCTTCCTTACGGATTGTCCCGGCAGATCTTGCAGCTTCTTCACGGAGTTGCTGAGCCTTGATTTCGGCTTCTCTGATAAGTCTGTCACCACGTTCCTCAGCCTCTTTCCTGAGTTTTTCCCTGCTTTCATCGACAGTTTTGGTCACGCTTTCCCTTACAGCATCAGTAGTTGCCGACTTCAGTCCCGAAGCACTTTCCTCCGATCCGCTTCCAAACACAGGAGTAA
>LSQX01088706.1_pt1 | contig 28833 bp, 24 predicted proteins | sample 654561 | NCBI WGS metagenome assembly LSQX01 (sample SAMN04489861, study PRJNA283612) | anaerobic digester metagenome | isolation source: 4 biogas reactors fed with cattle manure at either 37C or 55C with and... | place: Denmark: Kongens Lyngby | collected 2014
AACACCTCGAAATGGGTTATGGCTTCTTTTCCCTTTCCCGGAGTAACCGCCATCTTTTTCCGATTAACGGGATGCCGCCCAATCGGTGCGTTAATGGTACCGCTGTCCTGCTGCAATACACCTTCCAGGATGGCCTCGTAAACCCGTTCCATGCTGTGATCCTTCAGCTGCGCTGCGAGTGCCTGATGAGCATGATTATTTTTTGCCACAGCCAGCAGCCCAGTCGTGTCCTTGTCAATCCGGTGGACGATTCCAGGACGAATGCTCCCATTTATGTCAGAAAGATCGGTGCCGTGATGTAAAAGTGCATTGACCAGCGTATTATCCAAATTCCCTGGCGCTGGATGTACAGCCATATCCTTCGGCTTGTTGATGATCATCAGCTCCTCATCTTCATATATAATATCAAGGGGAAGATTTACAGGTTTAACCTCCAATGGTTCTTGTTCAGGAAGCATTACCGAGATTATCATGTTTCTGGCCGTTTTCATCTTCGCTTTTGTATATTTTCCATCGACGAGAACCCTTTTGTCTTCGATAAGCTTTTGCACATGGCTTCTGGAAACATCAGGCAGGTTATCAGCAAGATATACATCCAGCCTAATCCCCTCCTCATCGGTGATCTTCAGCTGTATGTGCCGATATGCCGTATTGTTGTCATCTACCGGTTCATGCTCGTTTATGCAAACCCCTCCTTGCGCCAGATCTGTGCTCTTCCTGAACAACATTTGCTCACATTTCCCCTCTTTTTCCATGCCGACAACAGTATACTGTTGCGTTTATCGCCTGTCAACCCCGGCGAAACTACGGGTAACGAACAAAGCACTTGCGTTTTGGCGCACAGTACGCGCAAGTGCTCATTGAATGCGGCCGGTGCTCTGTCAAGGCAATATTTAGTTAAAACCCCAATGCTTTATTCGACAGATATCCCGGTAAAGTAATGTTTCAGGATCTGATCATAGGTGTATCCCTGGCGGGCAAAACCCTTCGCACCTTCCTGGCTCATTCCCACACCATGGCCCCAGCCTTTCCCACTGAACACATAAGAATCAGCGGACATACTCACCTTATGAACATTATTTCCACTACCCACAACCGCCAGAGTGGGATTTTTCGCAGACAATAAACCAACACCGCCTGCACTGACTACCGTCCTCCCGTCAAGCGCCAGTGTTTTCAAAGAGCCATCCGCAGCCTTTACAACAACACTTCCGCCCGACTGAATGGTATATTTCTGGCTGTAAAGGTCGAACAGAAAACGGGTATCCTGCCCATGATAAGTGATGGAACCTTTTGTGCCCGTAATCCGAAGCGCATTTACCCTGCCCGATGGTGTATATTCTTCAGCGCTGACCGAAAGAATATCTCCGATTTCTACATTGCTGATAAACAAGGTTTTCTTGATCTGTTCTGCCGTCAATGTCTTCTCCCAGATATATCGGTATGAAGTCTCTGCTTCATATGGATCGGGGACACTGACCAGATAGGGTATTTCTGAACCCCAGACTTCCTTTACATTTGCAGTCATTCCACCACTGGAAGCGAAATAGAAAACTTGTGCCAGAGCACCATTGTAAACCATTTTCTGCCCTTTTGTTTCATCCACTGCCTGATTGGCGTAGGCCCGCTCCCCATCATAACCCTTGTACACCTGATCACTGTTTGTATCCATTAGATCAAAGCCCCATTTGCTGTTCTTACCAAGGCTTCTAAGTGCATAGGTGCGTGCTGCAACCGCTTGGGCTTTTACAGCCTCCAATGGTGCGTTTGCTTCGATTTCAGCCGGAACAACACCATATAAATAGTGTTCCAGATCAACCACATTGATCAATGTCATATCACTATCGGTATACCGGCGGATCTCAAGAAAACCTCTGTATTTCTTTCCGTTTGCTGAAAAAACGAACGGGTTGTTTTGCTGTTTCGGCCATACCTGCATATAACCGTCTGTTCCCCCGTACACCATGATAACATTGAAGCTGGCATCATAAATGACCAGCCTTGAATAACTCTCCTGTGTTACAGTTACATTGTCGGTTGCCAGGATTGATTTCACCTGTTCTACAGCTTCCTCCGCACTTCTTCTGTCAACATAAAAGCCTGTCCAAACCTGCCACCCGTTTTCATATGCTACATAACCATCCAGTCCTGAATTATCAACAGCTGCCGCAAGGCTGTATGCCATATTAAAATCTTCCACATTATCGCCGATTTTGATATGCCAGGGGCCGATAACCTCTCCTGCATAGGGGACACCCTCTGTCGGGGAATATTCTATCAGTTCTCCTGCGGCTGTCTTCACAAAATTCCCGTCTTTTCGAATATTAACCACCTTATTGTCCGGCTGCTCGCAAAGCAACCGGAAGGTTCCTTCCGCATCAGAATATCCGATGTCAATTCCATTTTCCGCTGCTGCTGAAACGCTGGAAACGGAATCATATCCGTAATTTAAGCCAATCCGGATATTCCTGCTGCCTTCAGCACCCATAGCTGTAATACACGGTACAAAAAACAGAACTGTGAACATAATTGTTAGTATTAGTTTTAAACCTCGTCTCATAAAGACCCCTCTTTTTCTTTTGTTCGTTTTTTTCATCTGTAGACTGAATTTTGTTCTGTGGCTTCAATGAATACCTGCGGGATTTTTGGGGCAACTGGTAACTTTTGAAGCATAAATCCTCTCGAAATGACGAAATAACCCCTTTCTCTTATTATATCGGCCATCATCTGATTTGTACATAGCCCTTGCAGCTAATATCGATTGCAATCTTCTTGAAAAGTTACAGTTCACAAACCTGTTTCTATGTTGCTTACTGAACAGATCATTTCTGTGTTGCTTCTACCAGGCGGAACCATTGGCAGCACGTTCAAAGAAGGAGCGATCCGCACATCCACCAGACAGGGCCCATCGCATCTCAAAGCCTTTTCAATTATTCCATCTGCGTTTGCTGCTTCATCCAGAAGAAGGCCCGGAATCCCAAAACCTGCCGCAATTTTCACAAAATCATGCCTGCTTTTGTATTGACTGGCAATGTAGTTTCCTTCGTAGAAATATTCCTGCTGCTGCCTGACCATCCCCAACGCATTGTTGTTCATAACAAATATGGTCACCTTCAGATTCTGTTCTGCCAACGTGCCCAACTCCTGAATATTCATCAGGATGGAGCCGTCCCCGCTAAACAGGATGACCCGTTTTTCTGGATCAGCTGTGGCTGCCCCCATCGCTGCTGGCAATCCAAACCCCATGGTGCCGGCTCCACCAGAGGTTAAAAAGGTTCTGGGTCTGGTAAAGGGCCAGGTCTGGGCAACCCACATCTGATGTTGCCCCACATCCGTCGCAACCGGTGTATTCTCTGGCACCGCATCATGAATCCTGCGAATAAGCCATATGGGATGAAGCGTGTTCTCACCGGGATTCTGCAGAGGATATCTTGTTCTCAGTTCCAAAATCCGATTTGTCCATTCTTCTCTTTTCTGATACGCAATTTCTGGCAACAATGCTTTCAGAACCTCTCCCGCGTCTCCCGTCATCGGGATATGGGCTTTTCGTATTTTGTGTATTTCTGCTGCGTCAATATCAATATGAATTGTTTTTGCATTGGAGCAGAATTTTTCCGCATTACCTGTTGCCCTGTCATCAAAGCGTATACCTGCTGCAATGATTAAATCTGCCTCCTCCAGAATATAATTGGTAAATTGCGCAGCATGCATTCCCAGCATACCGATATATAGTGGATGATCGGCTGGAAAAGCGCCAAGGCCCATCAGGGTTACCGCCACTGGGATACTGTTTCTTTCAGAAAAAGTCTTCAAATGTGCGCATGCTTCAGAATGGATAATACCACCGCCCGCTATCAATACAGGAGACCGGGAGGAATGGATCATATCCTGAGCCGCCGCAATCGCTTTCTTATCGGTATATTCCATGGCAGATGCTTTCCCTCCGGGTTTCGAAATGACTTTATAGGAACAAGCAGCATTCTGCACATCCTTTGGAATATCGATTAATACCGGTCCTGGTCGCCCCGACTCTGCGACAGCGAAGGCTTCCGGGATGACTTTGAAAAGCTCTTCCACGTCTTTCACCAGATAGCTATGCTTTGTGATCGGAAAGGAAAGCCCAAATGTATCAACTTCCTGAAACGCATCTGTTCCGATGAGGTTGGTTGCCACCTGACCTGTTATTGCCACCATCGGGATTGAATCAAGCTTCGCATCAGCAATGGCTGTCAACAGGTTCATCGCTCCAGGCCCCGATGTGGCAAAGCAGACAGCCGCCTTGCCTGTCACTCTTGCCTCCCCCTGTGCCATAAAGCCGGCAGCTTGTTCATGCCGTACCAGAATGTGCTGGATACTGCTGTTATGCAGAGCATGATACAGGGGTAGGTTTGAGCCCCCCGGAATCCCGACAACTCTTTTTATACCCTGATTTTCCAATAGTTTTATTACAATTTCTGCACCTGTCAGTTTCATAATTCTCCCTCCATGTCAAGTTTTCTATATCAATGTAAGCGATTGCTCGCAATCACAGCACATCATTACTGCAACGGTAGGTTTTGCTTCAGCAAAACCATCACACCGTGGACATTCGCGTGTCACAAATTGGATCAAAAAACCCTTCATCCTGTATAGGACGAAGGGTTGCTTCGCGGTACCACCTAATTTTGTGCAAAAGCTGCACACTCTCAGCTCAATACGGGCCTAAAAGCCGATATTGACTCCCCTGTAACGGTGGGAATCCGGTAAAGTCTACTCAAAAGCTACAAATGCAATTTTTCGGTTTACGGCTCAAAGGCTACCTTCAATACACTCATCCCGGAGAATTTCCACCCACATCTCCTCTCTATACGTTTGAGGTGTATCTACTCCTCCTTCTCAACGCCCTTAACGATATTTTATACCATATTGTACAGACAGAATGCATCGTTGTCAAGCACGAATCTAATTTGGTCAGCACTGACGAGTAAAGTAGTTACTGTTCACACCCCATATACCTGAGATATAGATGTGCATAACGGAAACTACGCTTCATTTGCATGAGCTGTATAGTTCGGCTTAAGCGTTCAGTTCTATATTACAAAAATGCATTCGTTGACATTTGAAACTTATCTTTCTTGAATGCATTCGTTTTCACTCACCATGACAAGCATAAATCTTCTGAATGATTCTGATAGCCTTGGAACCTTCAACTCCGTTGACCGGGAACGGTTTTCCACTGTTCAGGCAATGATAGAAGTCCTGAATCAAATATTTATGCCCTATACCCCAGTACGCTTTATAACCATTTTTCGTTGTATCTTCCAGTAACGTTTTTCGTCCATCCTTCCAATTTATCGTCAGAGCTCCGTTCAGGATCATGGTCCCTTCTTCACATTCAAGCTCAAGATACACGGGTGCATTTGAAACATAAGCATTGGATGCAAAAAACAACGCACGTGCACCGGATTCAAACAGCAGTAGTGCTTCAGCGGTATCTTCTGTTTCAATCGTTTCGGAAAGAAAATGTGTTGCAACGCTTCCCCTTACATCCTTGATTTCCCCCATAAGCCATTGCAACAAGTCCAGCGTATGAATGGCCTGATTGATTAAGAGGCTTCCACCTTCCCTTCCCCATGTTCCGCGCCATTGGCTTTGCTCATAATAAGCTTTGTCCCGCATCCATGTTACAAAAGCTCTCGCTCCAAGAATACGGCCCATTTTCCCGCAATCCACCAGCTCTTTCATTTTTGCAGTTGTGGCATGGTATCTGTTTTGCAGGCATACCCCCAAATAACAGCGGGTTTGGCGTGAAATTTCATTTAGCTCTTCACATTCCTGAAAATTGATCCCCATCGGTTTTTCAACCAGTACGTGCTTTCCTGCCTCCATGAATGCCTTTGCCATAGGCGCATGAAGATAATGGGGTGTGCAGAGATGGACAGATTGCACATCAGGGTTCCGAAGAAGTTCCTTATAATCCGTTGTATAGTCGCAGCCATATTTATTAGCCAGCGTTTCAGCTTTTTTTGTATCAATATCGGCAACCATCAGCAATTTCGCGCTGTCTGTCTCCACAACCGCCTCCGCATGTGTGGAACTAATTGCACCGCAGCCGATAATCGCCACTCCTGTCTTTTTCATACGTTATCCTTTCTGTCATTTCTAAGCAGTATTAAGGCAAAGCTTATTTCACAAGCTTTGCCTGTAGTTGACCATATGCTCCCAAGCAACGATTCAACCAATCAATATGTGCCCGTTACGTCCAGAACGCTATTCGCTGCTTCCTTTTTGTAGGTAGAAGTATCTATTCGTTCCTTCAGTTTTTCATAGAATAGGTTTTCATCGACAGGGATCTCCACCCAATCATCAATCCAGGATGAAAGGTACATCGCATTGGATATCTGCAGACCGTGTATGCCCTCAAGGCCCGGAGCCAAAAGCTTGGTCCCCTTCAGGATTGCATCCACAAAGTTCTGCATGATTTCCCTGTGCTGACCACCCGGACCCGGCGAAACGGGAATTTCGCATTTCCAGCATTCGGGGCTTCCAAATCCTCCCCGGTATTCACGATTGAATTGCCTTTCCGGAACCCTGTTCCTGTAAAATATCATTTGCCCGTGTTCTATGACAACCTTCCCCCTTTCACCCATCACCTCAAGGCGGTTGGTTTCTGGTGTCATCGCAGTCGACGTGATAAAAACACCTGTTGCTCCGTTATCATACTCGACATAGGCGGTTACTTCATCTTCCACCTCAATATTATGATACTTCCCCCAGGCACAAAAGGCGCGAACCCTTACCGGCATTCCACATATCCACTGCCACAAATCCAATTGGTGCGGATCCTGATTTAACAGAACACCGCCCCCTTCTCCAGCCCATGTTGCACGCCAGCCTCCTGAATCGTAATAGCTTTGGGGGCGATACCAGTCGATAATCCAGTTCGTTCTTTTTATAGCCCCCAGCTCACCGGTTTGAACCAAATCTCTCAGCTTTTGGTACATCGGATTTGTCCTTTGGTTATACATAATTCCAAATATTCTGTCCGATTGTTCAGCCACACAGTTCATTTCCATAACCTGTTTGGTATATACGCCAGCAGGCTTCTCGATTAAAACATGAATGCCTTTTTGTAAAGCCTTAATTGCCAAGGACGGATGAAAGTAATGCGGAGTAGCGATCAAAACCGCATCCACATCACCGCTATCCAACATCGAATCGATATGATCGTATAATGCAACAGACGGGTATTTCTGACCGGCCTGCTTCAGCCTTTCTGGATTAATATCACATATGGCCGTGACTGAAGCACCTGATACTTCCCCTCTGCTCAGATATCCCATATGCAATAAGCCGATATTTCCAAAACCAACAATCCCTATTCGAACCTTATCCATAATACTTCCTCCTCCTGCTGTCTTGTTATTGCGAATTGTTTGCTCCGTTTCCCAGCTATAACAATTAGATTAGCCAGTTTGTTCAAGTTCATTCAGTAATTTCTTCAATGCACGGACTGCTACCTCGAATTTCCCTGGCCCGCTTTCTTCAAGCGTTGTGATGTTTATTTGCTTTTCCAAACCAGCAAGCCCTTCAAAAGAGCCCAAATGTGGTTCCAGTGACAGTACCATTTCTCCATCCACGCAGCTGCCAATGTCTGCAAGAATTTCGTGCAGTTTTCCGTCACCAAAACCTGCCGGAACAACCTTCCCACTTCCTGAAAGCGCATCTTTAATATGCATATAGGCAATATACGGTTTCAGCGCCTGATAAGCGTTCGGATACGTCTGAACATCACATTGAACGAAATTGGCGGGATCAAAAACCGCCCGGACATTTTTCGAATTCATTGCTTCGATGATGTCAACACATCTGTCTGCCGTATCCCCATAAATTCCTTTTTCGTTCTCATGAGCCAAGATTATATCGGTTCCCTTCGCAACCTCAGTAAAAGAAGACCATCGCTCCAATACTTCATTACGATAGGTTCCAGGATCTTCGCCCTCTGGAATATAAAAACTAAACATACGTATGGTTTTTGTACCCAAAACTCCTGCGATTTCCATAGTATGCTTGAACAGATCAAAATGGGAGCCGAATGGATCTGTAATATTGATTTTGCCAATAGGAGAGCCGACGGCAGAAACCAAAACACCAGATGCATCCAGTTGCTTTTTGATTTCTTTCATCTCTAACAGGGAATGCTCCACTACATTTTTACCATTTACAAATCTCATTTCCATCCTTGTTATATCATTCTTTCTCAACTCCCGCAACTGTACATCCAAATCTGGACCAATCTCATCCGAAAACCCGCTTAAAACAAATTTAGCCATAGGGTCCAGTCACCTCCTACATATTTTGGGGCTCGCTCGGTAAAACAAGGCGCTTTCAGTGCCCGCGTTTTGGCGCATAATTCGCGCAAGCGCTCATTGAATCACACGACTGCACAGGTTAAAATGTGAGTAAATGAAAAACACATAACAAATCTATGTGCCCACTTTACCATACGCATTTATTATTGTAAAATAAATAATAGCCATATAAGTTGGATTCATTCCTTAAAATATTGTAAATCTTATTATGTCGATCGTTTCTATACACCCCTGCGGATCATGTTAAAAATGGCAGGTAAAACCGAGAATCGAATCGTTCTGCTGATACTGAATAGACGTTTTGTGAAGTATAATTGGCGTTCTTTCGAAGTATATACGCATTGAGCTTCGGTGGTACGCCAGGAGTTGAATTGAACACATCTCTATTGGAGGTATAAAATGTTGTTTGAGACTTGGGAAAAAAGTTTTCAAATGAAAAGAACAATAACAGAAAGACCACTGGATTCAGTCAAGATGGATTTTCATCTCCATGATGATTATGAAGTTTTTCTATTTCTATCAGGGGGGCTCCGATATTTCATAGAAAGAAATTCTTATGACCTCGTCCCTGGAGACATTTTATTGATGCGTCCGGGTGAAATTCATAAGGCAACATTTTATTCCAATGAGCCTTATGAGCGTATTGTATGGAACTTTCCCATAGAGCTTCTCGATCAACTTTCTTCAGAAGAGCATTCCCTGGCAGACTGTTATCATAAACGTCCACATGGGGAAAAAAACCGGCTGAACAGTAACGAAGATGAAAAGACAGTGTTGGTTGCTTTATTTGAAAAGATGAGTATTCTGAATACATATAGTAATAAATGGTACAGCCAGTTGTTGTTATCGCTGTTTCTGGAGGTTATGGTAAAGATTAATTGTATTTTTGCAGATAAAACTCGACATTACGTCAGCCACTTACAGCACCGCAAGCTAAAGCCCATCTTGGAATACATTGATGAAAATCTCCAGGATAATCTATCCCTCGGGGTCCTCGAAAAAAAATTCTATATTTCGAGCTCCTACCTTTGTCAGATATTTAAACAAACTACCGGCTCCACCCTGCATGAATACATCATCTATAAAAGGATATCCCGTGCCAAACAACTCTTGTTGAAAGGAGACAGCGCTGCAAATGCATCCTTCAAAAGTGGTTTTTCAGACTATTCCAATTTTGTCAGGGCTTTTAAAAAGGTAGCCGGCTGCACACCTCGTGAATACATCAAACAGGCTTTGCTGTAGAATCTTCATATACTGAACTGCATGAAGACGCAATCGATTCTTTGTTTGCCAATCAGGTATTTTTTACTATTCTTTTGCTTGCCAATAAGTGTTTTTCTGCTATACTTAAAGAGTAATGTTGTCAGATCAATAGCTTATGTAAGAATTGCACGCCAAGACAGGCATGTAGATGTACCAATGGCATGCCCAAGGGTATTGGGATTTTTTCACAACTCCAAAGGCGGAGGGGGTCAGTTGATTTGATAACATCTTAAACCAATTCATTTCTTTGAACTGAAAAGGAGTGCTTCGGTGATGCTAAAAATCAAACAAAAGATAAGCTTTATATTGGTATTTATCATCCTTTATTTATTCACAAATTCGGTTTCTTTCGCAGAAGATCTGATACTGTCAGAGCCTACCGCTATTCTAGTGGAAATGGAAACTGGACAGGTATTGTATGAAAAAAAAGCAGACATGAAATGGTCTCCGGCCAGTACGACCAAAATCATGACTGCCATCGTAGCAATTAAAAATTCCGCACTGGATACAAAAATGAAGGCCTCGACCCATGCTATCCGAGACATCCCTTCCGATTATGGCCTTGCAGGGATCCAGCCTGATGAAATTATGACTTTAAACGATCTTCTAAATTTTAGCCTGATCATATCCGCAAATGAGGCTTCAAACGTTATTGCGGAAAACATCTCGCCAACACAGGATATAGACGGTTTTGTCGCTCTGATGAATCAGGAAGCACAAGAGCTAGGTCTTGGGGGTACCCATTTTACGAATACATACGGCCTTGAACAGGAAAACCATTTTACTACAGCCAGAGATCTGTCCATCATTGCAAGGAAGGCTATGGAATTTCCAATATTCCGTGAAATAGTAAGTAAAAAAGTTGTTCCACTTCCCGATACCAATCTGAAAAAAAGTGATGACTGGGATAAATGGCATATTGAATCAACGAACAAGCTGCTAAATAGCAATTCCGAGTATTATACCAAGGTTACCGGAATTAAAACAGGCTATACAAGTAAGGCCGGCAGGTGTCTTGTATTCTCCGCCGTCAATGATAAGGGGCTTGAATTGGTCGGGGTTATTCTTGGCGCACAAAACAACGATATTCTGTTCAAGGAAGCCAAAGACCTTCTTGAATATGGGTACAGGAACTACGAGGTTCAGACACTGGTTTCCTCCGGAGAGTTTTTCGGTCGTTACGAAGTAATCGATTCCATGGATAATATCCCGGTTGATTTGCAGACTCTGGGTGAAGTAACACACCTTCTGCCCACCTCCCCCGAACAGTTGGAAAAAGACGTAACCGTTAAGGAAACACTGAACACCCCATATATTGCCCCCATTGAAAAAGGACAAGTTCTGGGATATAAAACCTGGTTTTATCAGGGTGAAGAAATTGGTAGTGTTCAATTGATCGCTGCAAACGACATTGAGAAAACAATGGCTGCGAAAATTCGTGATCGGTTTCAAGAGCTGATCAAGGACAAGACAGTACGAGTGGTAGCTTTTATCGTGATTGTCCTTATCCTGTTCTTAATCATATTGCGCATCATTCTCAGAGGAGTATCCAGAAGAAGAAATTATCATCATCGGCATTTCAGGATGTAACGAAACATAAAATAATTTCTTGTATGTTATACTGATTAGGTAGAAAAAATACTGCATATTACTTGAGTAAGGCTGGCTGATAATCATGAATAAACTGAAAAAATTCATCACATATTATGGCCCTTATAAGGGCATGTTTTATATGGATATGTTCTGTGCACTGGTCCTTTCGGGAATTGACCTGTTTTTCCCTTCGCTTGTAAAGTATTTGATGGATGAAGTGTATGAAAAACGTCCTCCCAATATGATTGAGATTGTGTTCATAACGGGGGCAGGTCTTTTAGTGCTGTATATTATCCGCTATTTCTGCCAGCGCTATATCACCGCGCAGGGGCATATCATGGGTGCTCGTATGGAAACAGATATGCGCAGAGATCTTTTCACACATCTGCAAAAGCTGTCCTTTTCCTTTTATGACAATGCAAATACAGGGACACTGATGTCACGTATCACCAACGATTTGTTTGACATCTCGGAGCTTGCCCACCATGGCCCTGAAGACTTGTTTATCTCTGTTGTGAAAATTATTGGCGCAGTTATCATCATGTTGACGATGGATGTTAAGCTGACGCTTATCCTGCTGGCAATGGTTACCCTCATCATCGTTTTTACAGCTATCTATAACGTCAAAATGCGCGCTGTTTTTGCCGAAAATCGGAAAAAAATTGCCCTCGTAAATGCTCGAACTCAGGATACCCTTTCAGGAATCAGGGTAGTAAAATCCTTTTCCAATGAAGCGATTGAGCAAAGCAAATTTGATGAAGGCAATCATCAGTTTCTCAGAACAAAAGAAAACAGTTACTCCATCATGGGGCAGTTTTTTTCTGGAAATCAGCTGCTGCAAGGCATATTATACTTATTCGTTCTTATTTTGGGGGGCGTATTCTTAAGCAAGGAGCAAATCTCCACCTCGGATCTGGTCGCCTATATTCTCTTTATCAATGTTTTTCTGAACCCGATAGACAGGCTTGTTAATTTTACAGAGGCCTTCCAGCGGGGAATGTCCGGGTTCGACCGTTTTCTCGAAATCATTCATACAGAGCCGGAAATTACCGATATCGATGGAGCAACCGAGCTGAAGAATGTTCAGGGGGAAATTCAGTTTCATGATGTGTCCTTTAGCTATAATGATAAGACCGAAGTTCTTAAAAATATCAATCTAACCCTGAAGCGGGGGCAGACCGTTGCCCTGGTCGGACCATCGGGCGGAGGAAAAACGACGTTTTGCAACCTTATTCCAAGGTTTTATGAGGTGAATGAGGGTTCTATCACCATTGATGGTAACGACATCAGGAGTGTTACGCTTGAATCCCTGCGCCGCAACATAGGAATGGTACAGCAGGATGTTTATATGTTTTCGGGAAGCGTTGCAGATAACATTCTATATGGGAAACCAGATGCAACCTTTGAAGAGATTGTAAATGCTGCCAAGCTTGCGAATGCCCACGACTTTATCATGGAATTGGAAAACGGTTACGAGACCTTTGTCGGGGAGCGAGGAGCAAAGCTTTCGGGTGGACAGAAACAGCGAATTTCCATTGCCCGTGCTTTTTTGAAAAATCCACCCATTCTCATCCTTGATGAAGCCACTTCTGCGCTGGACAATGAAAGTGAACGCCTTGTTCAAGAATCCTTGAAGGTACTTGCTAAAGGTCGGACAACTCTGGTGATTGCTCACAGGTTGTCTACCATCCGAAATGCAGACAATATTATCGTTCTAACATCAAATGGCATAGAAGAGCAAGGAACACACGAGATACTTATGAATAATAATGGCATATACGCGTCCTTGCATCATCACACCAGTTTCGATGGAGTGGATCACCTGATTGACTAATGGAAAACAGGTGAAAAACGGAGACGGTTCATTCTGTCGTTCAAGCCTTGCTGCCTAAGTGATACGAGAACGAGTGAGACGCCTTCCTGTTCCTCTGGCAAACACACTCTGGAGAACGATAAAGGCAAAAAGAAATGCCGAAGTGATAATTCTTGGCCAGGACGCGTCAACGATGCCAAGCAAAGGCACTACGCGTTCAATCAGCGCATTGATCAACACCCCGAAAAAGGTGCCGATTGGTAACCCTACACCACCACTTAGCATAACACCGCCGATTACACTGGATGAAATGGCGTCGATTTCATAGCCATAGCCGTTCCCGGGATTACCGGATGGTGCAAACAGGGTGTAGAGTAGTCCTCCGATACCGGCCAGCAGTCCACAGAGCACATGAGCCAGGAATTTCGTCCTCTTGACATTAACCCCCATCAGCAAAGCACTTTGTGGGTTACCTCCGATAGCATACAAAGAACGCCCAAATTTTGTTTTTTTGCACATGATGATAATGACGATCATAACGATTATCGCTACGATAGCAGCTGGTGTGAGATAGGCTACATCGTGTGTGCCGTTCCTGCGAACATTATACAAAAACGGAATGTATACCCTTGCACTGGACCAACACATGAACATCTCATCTGTTATGGGAACTGACCTGGGATTGATCACACTGATCATGCCTCGTGCAAAAAACATTCCCGACAGGGTTACAATAAAGGGTTGAATATCCATATAAGCGATCAGATACCCCTGGACAATGCCAAACACGATGCCTATAGCCAACGCCACCGGGATGGACCATACTGCGCTAACGGTGGAATCCACCAACATCGTAGCGATTACCATGCTGACAAGCCCAGTCACACCGCCAACAGAGATATCTATGCTGCCGGATATCATAACAATAGTCAAACCCAAGGCAAGCATCAGCAGATAGGCTTTGTTGTTAAACAAATTAAAGAATACAGAGTATTTTGCAAAGTTTCTGTCGGCAAACAGAATTGCCGAGAGAATATAAAGGATTACAAATAGCGAAACTGTAATCAGCAACAATAATTTGGTGTCGCTAAGGCCTTTACGCTTTAGTATTAATTTTTGACTTTGCATAATGCTTTTACTACTGTCTTTCATTGCGTTACCCTCCAACAGAAACATTCTTGCTGAAAACCTTGCGGGTTAATTTTTGAACCTTATCTTTGAATACATCACTACTGGCGACAATGATTACAATAATGATAAACGCTTTAAACACGTTTAATTGATCGGCGCGTACGCTCATGGCATATAGTGTTGTCGTAATCGCCTGAATGGTGTATGCACCGATTACAGAGCCCGCTATGCTGAATTTGCCTCCACCCAGCATGTTACCACCCAAAGCCACCGCCAAAATGGCATCCATCTCTATGCTTAAGCCCAATTCCCCGGAATTCACACTTCCGATACTACTGGATCCAACAAGCCCTGCTATTCCAGACAATATTCCACAGATTACAAAGGCCATCAATTTAATCATACGGGAATTTAGCCCCACAAGCCGCGATGACGAACCATTGATCCCAACGCTTTGAACATAAAGACCCAAACTTGTTAGTTTTGTCACAAGCACCATGATTACTATGATCACAGTGGATACAATAATGGTTGTTCGGATCGGTACACCGGGGATTTGAACCCCTAAATACTTATACACTGGATTCATGATATAAATAGTCTGCCCATGGGTGATCTGCTTTGCTATCGAACGACCGGCTGTAAACAGGATGAGTGTGGCAATCATCGGTTGCATTTTTAGATACGACACCAAAAAGCCGTTGAAAACACCACATAGTGCTCCACCAAGCAACCCGATCAAAAGTGCCAATATGTATGGATTGTGAAAAACATCGGTCCTGTATTCTGAACCATTTAGCATCAGTCCGCAAAAGCTGGCGGAAATTGCCATTATGGCACCAACGCTGATATCAACACCCCCGGTCGCCGCTATCACTAACGTCATTCCCAGCGTTACAATGACAAGTTCACTGGCTTCATCCAGGATGTTGGGAATATACCCTGAAAGCAAACCGTTGGTGATGGAAACCTTAAAGAACGTAGGCGTTGTAATAATATTTTGAACCAACACGATAAGTAAAATCACGATTGAGAAGGTTAACCGGCTGCTCGCAAGACTTTTGGCGATTGTCTTCAGACCGGATTTTATTGACACCCCGGTTCGATTGTTAAGAAATCTCATTGTTCACCTCCGGCAATTGTCCGCATAATTGTATTCTGATTTAGCTGGGTTTGAGTCAGTTCTCCAACCTTGCATCGATCTCGCAAAACTACCATTCTTGAGCATGTCCGAAGCATTTCATCCATCTCAGAGGAAATGAAAGCGATGCTCTTACCTTCACTTGCGAGCTTCAGAATAAGCCTCTGTATTTCTGTTTTTGTACCGATATCGATTCCACGGGTAGGCTCATCCAATATCATAAATTCCGGATTGGTGAGCAGCCATCGGGCTAAAATCACCTTTTGCTGGTTACCGCCCGAAAGGCTCTTGATTGGCGTTTCTCTGCTTGCAGTTTTGATATTGAGAAGCTTTATGTACTCGTCGGCATACCTCTCCATATCCTTCCGACGCAGACGTTTGAATAATCCATGTTTTGCCTGCAGAGCAATGATGATATTTTCCCTCACAGACAGTTCTGCAAAAATACCGTCGGCCTTTCTGTCTTCCGGTAGATAGGCCATACCTTGCTTCATTGCATCCAAAGGTTTCTTTATTTTTCCATCTTTTCCTTTGATGTACAGCTGCCCCTGAACAGCTTTGTCGGCGCCGTATATGGTCCGTACCAGTTCACTTCTTCCCGAGCCAAGCAGACCAGCGAAACCAACCACCTCGCCTTTGTACATTTTAAGGCTGAATGGAGCCACGTTTGATGTACCGCTTGATAGATCACGGGCGTCAATCATCGGAACTTCTCCGTCATACTTCGATTCATCCTTGTTAACAGCGAGATCTGAAAGAATTTCGATTTCCTTGCCCATCATTTTTTTAACCAGCTCAAGACGGGGTAAGCTTTCAACCTCAAACTCTCCAACCAATTCACCATTTCTAAGTACCGTGATCCGGTCACAGATCTCATAGACCTGTTTAATAAAATGAGTAATGAAAATAATGCCAACGCCTTTATCCTTGAGTTGTCTCATGAGTGTAAAAAGTTTCTTCACTTCGTCGGCATCCAAAGAGGATGTGGGCTCGTCCAGGATTAAAAATTTACATTTCGTATTCACAGCGCGTGCAATCGCAATCATTTGCTGTATAGCAATGGAACAGGTATCCAGCTGGGCTGTTGGATCGGCATATATATTGAGTTCCTGTAACAGTTCCTCAGCTTTACGGTTCATTGTTCTCCAGTCAATAAAGCCCATTTTGCGCGGTTCACGTCCCAGGAAGAGGTTCTCCATGACGGTGAGGTTTGGACATAAATTGACTTCCTGGTAAACGGTGCTGATTGCATGTTTTTGCGCATCCTGTGGTGAGCGGATTACTATGGGTTTGCCATCCAGCGTGACGCTTCCCTCATCCATAAGGTAAACACCGGTTAATACCTTGATCAGCGTCGATTTTCCGGCGCCATTTTCTCCCATCAGCGCGTGAATTTCGCCACGGCGCAATTTAAAACCAACATGATTGAGTGCACGAACACCGGGAAACGACTTTCCAATACCTTCCATGATCAAGGAAGGCTTGTTTTGTTGCATTTCATTATTCATATCTATATGTCCACCTTCATGAAACTGCTGTCTGCACAATATATCGAATTACAAATTACGGTTTGGAGAGAAAAGAATTCTCCCCAAACCGAACAATGGATTTCAGGTTATACTGAAAATTCCTTTTGATGCGCCTTCGATATTAATATGGACGAGCATCAATGATTTCCTGCGTAATTGTGTCATAATAGAATGCTGTTTCCTCAACAGATTCCTTCTTATTAGGCTGCCCACCGCTTTCAATCTTTTTGATAATCGCTGCAACTCCTGGACCAAGCAGAGGATTGCATTCAACGTTACAGTTGATCTTGCCTTCCAGGGTCATCTGGAGGTATGCCCTGTTTGCGTCAAAAGAAATGATGGCTACGCCTTCGTCTCCGCCAGCCGTCATACCGGCCTCTTCAAGAGCCTGAATGGCGCCATCTGCCATGTTGTCATTCTCAGCATAAACACAATTAATCTCCGCGCCATACTGTTGGATCCAAGAAGCCATAATTTCTTTTGCCGTGTCGGTGCTCCATTCTCCCGTTTGCTGTGCAAGAAGCTTCCAGTTACTGTTCGCTTCGATAGCATCTTCCAAAGCCTGGGTGCGCCCTACCTGAGCAGACGCGCCCAATTGTCCCTGCAGATGGACAATGTTCGCTTGCTTGCCATTGGCAAATCTTTTGGCCATCCAGTCGGTAGCCTTTACACCCTCGTCATAGAATCCACCGCCTAACCAGCAGGTGTAAAGATCTTCGCTGGCATTGATGGTGCGATCCATCAAAATAACAGGTATTCCTGCTTTCTGGGCATTACCCAGGACAGTGTCCCAACCATCCTCGTTAACAGCCGCAATGATGATGTAGTCAACTTCCTGATCGATGAATCCCTGAACATCAGATACCTGTTTTGCGGCATCGTTGTTGGAGTCGGCAAGGATCAGATCGAAACCGTTTTCACGGCTAAGAGCATCCTGAACGGACTTGGTGTTGGCTTTACGCCAATCGGATTCATCTGCTTTGCACTGCGCAAAGCCTACACGAATCAGACTATTGTTCTGTGTGCCCTCCGGAGCGGTAGATGGGCCAGAACCTGATGTTTGCGGTGTACATGCGCACAGGCTGATCGTTAGTGCAACAACAAAAAAAACAACCAGAAACTTTTTCATTCCTCTTTCCATCCTTTCCAATATTCATTACTTGAAGATAGTTCTTCTTACTTGTTTATATCATATTGGAAAAATGGAGAAAATATTGCCACAACAATTACGTAAGAATTCCAACAATTCCGATCAAATAGCGAACCGCGGAAATTCTCACGTAAAAATAAACTGTAATCATCGTAAGAATTCTACTATTTACAGTAAAAAAAACAACTAATATTTCCTGTCATCAATCATTTTTTGAGTGATGGTGAAGCAATCAAACTGGGTCTCTTCAATCAGATTTTCCCGTTCAATTGGTTCCCCTCGTTCCAGTTTCTGAATGATCGCGTCAACATAAGGTCCTTGTTGCGGATTGCATTCAACATCCAACGCAATTTTACCTTTCAGACAGTATTCTAGCCCCAGTCTGGTCGCATCGAAAGAGATGACGATCACCCCATCATTTGCATCGCATTTTATCCCTACTTCTTCCATTGCATCGATCGCACCAAGTGCTTCGCCGTCATTTTCGCAGTAGACAACATCGATATCTTTTGTTTGCTCCAAAATAGCACCCATGACTTCATAGGCCTTAGCCCTTGTGAAATCACCGCATTCCTGTGCAACCATCTCCCAGTTGATATTGTTTTTGATCCCCTGCTCCAAAGCTGAAGTCCGCCCGATTTGGGCCGAAGAGCCAATGGTTCCTTGAATGTGGACGATTCTGATGGGTTCTTCAGTTCTCCCCTGTTTTTCCAGAAGATTCTCCAGCCATACGACAGCTTTTTCACCTTCTTTGCGAAAATCAGAGCCAATATACGCAGTAAACAGGTCTTCCTCCTCTACGATGATGTCACGGTCGATCATGATAACGGGTATACCGGCCTCCTTTGCTTCCTGCAAAATTGAGTTCCAGCCCGTTTCAAGTTTTGGAGAGAACACGATATAATCTACGTTTTGCTGGATAAAATTGCGTATCGCTCTGATCTGGTTCTCCTGTTCCTGCCTTGCATCATCATAAATCAGCTCATATCCGTTTTCAACACTGAGTGCAGCCTTAATGCTTTCGGTGTTTGCCACACGCCATTCCGATTCCGCACCAACCTGTGAAAACCCCACCACAATCTGGTCATCTTTAGATGCTTCGGTCGCGGGTTGCGCCTTTTTCACACACCCGCAAAGAAGAACTGCAAAACAGGCGAATATCGCAAACATTCTTTTATCCATTTTTCCACCCCCTACCGATTAGAATAACGCGGAAAACTGAATAGGCCTTCCGCAGCACAGTTTGAACCGAAAAGTGTTTCTCCTGTGCCGAAACACTTAACCCCTGGACTGTTCCATGGTCTGCATCGGAATTGTAACCAAGATCTTTGTGCCCGTATCCGGTGTGCTTTCTATCGCCAAGCCATACTCCGCACCGAACAGTATTTGAATTCTCTGGTTTACCGCCCTCAACCCGAAACCTTCAGGTTTGTCAGCCCCGAGCGATTCCCGTACAGTGTCCAAACGTTCTTCGGTCATGCCTGTCCCGTCATCTGACACTTCAAGTATCAGACGGTCTTGCTGTGTTCTGCCTGTCACACGAATCAAGCCTTGTCGGCGTCTTGTTTTTATGCCATGATAAAGTGCGTTTTCCACCAGTGGTTGCAGCGTTAGCTTTGGCAGAATGAAGTTTTTTAGCTGATCTGGAACACTGATTTCGTATTTGATCAGATCTCGGTAGCGCATCTGTTGAATTTCCAGGTAGCTTCGTATATGCTGTTCTTCCTCTGCAAGCGTAATAACATTTTGCCCGCGGCTTAGGGAAAAACGGAAAAAATTCGATAAGCTGCTGATCATCCTGACCGCTTCATCAATTTCCCCGGATTCGATAAGCCATACAATGGTATCCAGGGTGTTGTACAAAAAATGAGGATTGATCTGTGCCTGCAGCAAAGCCAATTCGGTGCGTCTGCGTTGTTTTTCCTGCTCTGTATTCTTGTCTATCTGCTGCTTTAATCGCCCGACCATTTTCTCTATACCATCCGAAAGCAGTTGTACTTCTTCCACATCGGCATGAACTGGTTCGCAAACCTGCAAACTGCCTTTCCCGATATCCTTTAATCTTTGGCAGATTTTATCAATCGGCTTAACGATCCTGCGGCTGAGCTTTCTCGATTTCGATAAGAGGAAATATAGCAACACCAGTGATAATACGACGACGATACAAATGATAACGATCATGTTTGTAATCATCGTGGATTGTAAAGCATTCAGATGGGCTGCCTCGTAATAAAGGTAATTGTACATGTATCTTTGAATCAGATCGGTCAGTATGTAGATATTATTTTCCAACTGCTCCATGCGGGAATCGTATTCTTTCGTTTGTGCAATCTGCTGAATCTTCTCCTCCAGATTGCGACACAGGTTCAACACACTGCTGATTGCGCGAAGGCTATCGTTTTCGGTTGTCGTATCGAATAGTTTTAGTGCGATCGCCTCTGCGGACTGCACTTCCTTGATAGGTAGGCCTTCAGAATATTGGCTGTTGATCACGTAATAATACATTTTTAGATCGATATCATCCTTGAAATTCTGGTTAAAATCGGATGCTGTCGTAACATTGTTCAGGATAGCGTGATACTGCAGTGCAGATCCAATTCCAATAAATGCAATTGCGATGATGATGATCATCGGCGGTACTGCGACAATCAGGATCATCTTCCAAAGCTGGCTCTGCATATTCATTTCTATTGATCGCCTCCCGTCTGTCAAGGCTGTTTTCTGTAAAGATCAGTTCTCGTTTATGCCTATGACCGAACTCAATGCTTGCTTTCTCTGCGATATTCATTTGGAGTTAAGCCTGAAACTTTTTTAAACACAAAACTAAAATAATGCGGATCTCTATAGCCCACAGCTATCGCAACCTCACTTGAGCGCATATCCGTTTGCCGGAGCATGCGTTTTGCCTCGTCGATCCGCTTCCCGGTAAGGTATTCGATAAAGGTTTGGCCGATTTCCTGACTGAATATGGCTGAAAAGTAATTGGGACTGATATTCACTTTTCTGGCCACTCGATTAAGGGAAATCGACTCCTCCGAATAATGCTTGTCGATGAATCGGATCGCCTGAGTCAACAAATTGCGCTGCTGCTTTTTGCTTTCATGGTCACGCAGCTCCAGCGCTTGTTTCATGATCTGGTATATGTACTTTTTAGCTTTTTCCGGCACAGATGCATCGTCACCAGGTTGATGCTCCAGCATCCAAAAACTGTCGGTGCTGCAGCCTATCGAATCCAAGTACTTAACCACAGCAAAGTAAGCCGTCATTGATAAATACCTGCAAAACAGTGGTAGAGAAACGGTTTGTTCGGCAGCGCTTGCAAGTAACTGATCGATAAAGGGGCTGATTTCTTCTCGTGACCCGTTACTTAAAAAGCTACTGATATGTTTCTGATTGATTTCATTTTTATCTGTGCCCCTGTTGGGACCATTTCGAAAATGCTGAATGCTTGATTCCGATAGAATATGATCCTCCGGACAAAGGTATCGATAGGATAAAATCCGGTTTGCCTCCGAAAAGCAGTTTGGGATAGCACCCAATCGTGATACCGGTGTTCCTTTTGCAATATGCCATTTTATGTCAGAATCGGCTGTGATACAGTAATCTTTAATGTTTTCGATACATTCGTCTGTTCGACGGTCAATATCGTCCTCGGTGCCTTTTACCAGAATGGCGTATGTTGTAACATTCCATCTGAATAAAATCGTTTCCGTACGATTGGCGGTAAGCTCACTTATCTTACCCTGTATTACCGCAAGTGAATCTGTATAGCTTTCGGGAGCGCTTCCGTCATATCCTGCGCTGTTGAGCGAAAAAAGCACGATATTATAGTATGGGGCATTCAAGTCGATGCCCATCTCTTTCGCGGTTTCGGAAATTTCCAACACGCTCATGCTACCGACAACTATTTGCTCGAAAAACCTTCTGCGGGAAAATATTTCGTATTCCTGTACTTCCCGCTGAAAAACCGCAAGATATTCCTGCTGTTGACGCTCTGCTTCCATTTTTTCGCGAAGCCCAATCAGGATCTCCACCATTTTTCCCTTTGTGATCGGCTTCAACAGATACTGTTCCACACCCAGTCCGATCGCTTGCTGTGCATAGGAGAAGTTGTCATATCCGCTGATTATGACAATTTTTATCTTTGGCAGTTCCTTACGGATCAATTCAATCAATTCCAGTCCGTCAATGAATGGCATTTTGATATCAGTGATCAGAAGATCAGGCTGAATTTGGCGAATCAAAGGCAGTGCAAGCTCTCCATCAGGAGCATCACCGGTATAACGAAAGCCATACTGCTCCCAAAGAATGTTTTTGCGTATACCTTCACGAACTACAATCTCATCTTCGACAAGAAAGACTTTAAACATATTGTCTCCCTCACTAATTGACGTGCGATAGCTTTCAATTTATACCATTATATATCATAATATAGCAGCCCGCAATCTATGATTGATAAAGGTTTAATTTATCCATCACTGCTTTCAAACCTGGCTCAAGCGGAGAGGTGCATAGTTGCTTGAAAATATCTCCCTTATCCTTTAGTCTGGCATGGATCGTTCTCAACGTAAAGTCCTCGGGCTTAACCCCTTTTTCAAGTTCTTCCCATAATACCGGTGCAGAAACATTCGCTGTTATATTCGCCCGGGGCGAATAGGGTGCAATGATGGTTTTCCCCTGCCACATCTGTAAATAATCAAAATAGAGCTTTTTCCCACGAGCTTTTACCTTTCGTTCTATGGTAAAAATATGAGGGTATTTTTCTACAAAATACTGTCCAAAAAAATGGTTGATCTCTCTTGCGGTTTCATAATGCAACTCCTGCCCGGTTGATATGGCAACCTGCATACCCGTTGCACCTGATGTTTTGCAAAAACATTGAATACCAAGCTCCTTCAATGTTTCATATATGGTTAGTGCCGCTTCGATCACCTGCTGAAAGGGCTGCCCTTCGGAAGGATCCAGATCAAAAACAAGTGCATCTGGGTAATCTGGCCTGTCCAGCGTATTGAATGGGATATGAAATTCCAGTGCCGCCATGTTTCCCATCCACAAAAGGGTTTCCACTTTATCCATAACAATATATTCAGTGCCATCCAGCTCATGCCGCTTAATAAAATCCGGCGCATGGCTGGGGATATTTTTTTGATAATAGGACTTTTCCCCAACTCCGTCGGGGTAATGGATCGCCGTCAGGTTCCGGTTCCCGGTGTAGTTTAGCAAATAGGGAGCCAGTTCATACAGGCTTTTAATGTATTCCAGCTTTGTAATGCCCATATCGGGGAAAAGCAGCTTATCCGGGTTTGATATTTGGAAGGGGTTTTTTTCTTTTTTCATAACACTTCTCCTGCTCATACAAATATTGTTAAATGCTCCTAGAACCCTTCTGCGCAAAAAGCTGGTACAGACATGGCAACATACAATCATTATTAAATGCTCTAGAACCCCAGCCTCATGCGGCCTTTACTTTGTAAAAACAATTCTTGTGAGGTTTTATTCGTAAAATTCACACGTTCTCCTCTTCTCCATTCGCTTCCTTTGGTTTTCTTGTGCTGAAGCCTTCCAAAACAGGATGCCGCAATCCCCCATGGGGTTCCCGCTCCAAATAAAGTACCTGCACGGTTAAAACTGGCTGAAACCAGAGCATATCCTTTGCCCCGCTCCGCCCTCCAAAGGGTGATTCCTTCTGTTGCAGCTGAGGAATTGCTTCTGAGAGAATGGTTTTATCTTTGGTTGATAGGCCTGAAGAAACATGACCTACCGGGATGAGGCGTTCATTCTCATAGATACCAAGTATCAGGGACTTGATTTCCCTGCTCTTCAGCTTTACCCCGCAAACAACACAAAGAAGTCGTTTTTTCACCTTTGTTTTGAACCATTCGCGATGCTTTTTCCCTCCAAGATAAGGGCTATTGATGTGCTTTGACACTATCCCTTCCATTCCTTTGTCCTTCATGGCTGAAAAAAGGGCTTCGCCATCTCTGTAATCGGAAACAACCTGAATCAGCCCTGTACCGTTAATTGTTTGCTCCAGAATACGTTTCCTTTCGACAAGAGGGACCGGTCTTAAGTCCATACCATCCCTGAACAGGATATCAAAGATCATATACTGAACGGGATACTTCCGCTGGTAGTGTTTCAGTCTTTCTTTCCTTTGTACACGTTCACGGGACATAACATGGCTGAAAGAAGGCTTGCCTTCTTCATTCAATGCGATCAATTCCCCATCCAGAACCGCTTCGCTGCAGCCCAATATATCTTTGATTCCAGCAATTTCCGGGTACCATGCAATTCGTTCCCTGCCGCTGCGGGTAAATAACCGCGTTCCATCCTTTTCAACATAGCAAAGTCCCCGGACACCATCCCACTTAACCTGATGTATCCAGTCGTTTTCTGTGATCACACTATCCAGCAATACAGGTTCCATGGGTTCCATCCATTCCATAGTCTATACCGCTTTTCCGGTTGATTTTTTCCTGCTGCCTTTTTTTGTAGCCGATGCCTTCTCTTTTGTTTCCTGCAGGCTGGCCTTCAGTGCTTCCATCAAATCGATGACATTTTGCTTTGGGGCTTGCGGAGCAACCTGTACTTCCTTCCCGGCAATCTTTTTCTGGATAAGCTCTGTCAACGCAGTGTTGTATTCATCCGTATACTTTTCAGGATCGAAGGATGTTGTGAGCGTATCAATCAGTCGAACAGCGATCTCCAGCTCCTTTTCATTCGTATCACTTTTCTCGGGTAATCCGGGTATTTGGGCTGTCTGCCGTACTTCAGCCGCATAGAACAGAGTTTCCATTACAAGAACGTTCTTGTAAACCCGCAGCGCCGCCAAGGTTTGCTTGGATCGGATTGTCACCCTGGCAATGGCAACTCTTCCGGTGTCATTCATGGCCTGCCTCAACAGATTGTATGCCTTACCTCCGGTATCCTGCGGTGAAAGATAATAGGTCTTATCGAAATAGACCGGATCGATTTCGGAAAGATTCACAAAATCCAGGATTTCTATGCTTCGCATCTCCGGTTTTTTTTGAACCGCTTCCAGTTCCTCTTGCTTCAGCACCACGAAATGCCCGGGTTCATATTCATAACCCCGTACAATGTCTTCCTCTTTTACCTCGACGTTGCAATTGGGGCATACCTTTCTATAATTCAACGGTGTATTGCAGGCTTTATGAAGAAATCGAAACTTCACATCTTTGTTTTCGGTTGCTGTAAACATCCTGATCGGAATGTTCACAAGTCCAAAGCTGATAGATCCTTTCCAGACAGTATGCATGCTTATCCTCCTGTTAGTTTTTGTTTTTGATCATGAAGTCGCTAACTTTTACGTTCACCTGTTTAGTCTTGTTTCCGGTGCCGTGTTTTATGCTTGTATTCAAATAATCCGTTTGAAACTGGATTGTTTTATATTATAATGTAAATAGAAGAAGAATTTTTTGGGAGGTAATGAATGTCTTTAAATCAAATCAAGATGAAGCTGCTAAAAAACAAAGAGCCTGTAGACATAGGCAGTCCGCAGTATTCCTTGAGATACAGGGCCAGGTTTGATAATCCAAGGGATATCAGCTATCCAATTTTATCAGCTCTTATCGGAAACGCAGATGTTATTGTCATGCTAAACTCCGGATTGTTTCAGAATGCCTGGCAAGGCGATGTTCACCCCATAGAAAAGTTTTTGAATCGTATCCGACAACTCGAGTTGTTCCATACCTACAGAAAAACACCACAAGAAAAGAACCTCTCTTTCTTTGGATTTCAAACACAAAGAAAAAAGAAGGTTGATGTTGAGGAAATTGCTGTTTATGTACCCAACCAGGTGTGGCGGGAATCCTTTCGTGAAATTCTTCCGCTGTGCGGTGCAAGATATTTGGTCACCAAAGCCCCGATGAGTGTATCGACCTTCATGAATGGCATATTAGGCCTGTCCGAAGAGGAAATATCAACCATGTTTTCAATCTGTATTTTTGACCTGGCACCAGTCGGCCAGATGGGCATATCATCGAAACAGCTCGATCAGAAACAGATAGCTTTATGCCTTGGTCTATGAGGTGTCCGGGAACTGTTGCAAAAGCACAGGTCACGGACACCCGACCCTCTTCAAAAAACTAACGCCGGGGTTTAACGCCGTTTCTTCCATCTTCCCTGCCCCGTTCGTCGGATCGCACCAGATGAAATGTGAAAATGTGCAGTATTACTGCGATGAGAATACGTTCTGTTTTTTGTTTTGGGATGCATCACACAAGCTGCCACTTGTTAGCTTTAACCCTGCCCATAATACGCATTTGCACCATGCTTGCGTAGAAAATGTTTATTCAGAAGTGTCTGATCCATCTGCTCAATACCGGGGTTCAGCTGTATTGTACGGAAAGCGATTTTTGCGGTTTCTTCAAGAACAACAGAATTATGAACCGCATCCATCGGATCCTTGCCCCAAGTAAACGGCCCGTGCATATTTACCAGCACTGCCGGGATATCCATTGGGTTTTTGTCTTGGAAGGTTTCAACCACCACATTACCGGTCTCTCTTTCATATTCACCGTTGATCTCTTCTTTTGTCATTCTCCGGGTGCAGGGAATCTGCCCATAAAAATAGTCACCATGAGTTGTACCCAGCGCTGGTATCCCTCTGCCGGCCTGTGCAAAAGCTGTAGCCCAGGGTGAATGAGTATGCACAACACCGCCGATGTCTTTGAAATGCCTGTAAAAAACAAGATGGGTTTGCGTATCGGAAGAAGGCTTCAAGCTGCCTTCTACCTTGTTTCCATCCAAGTCGACAACCACCATATGCTCGGCTTTCATCTCATCATAGGACACCCCACTGGGTTTGATAACAACAAGCCCCTTTTCTCTGTCTATACCGCTGACATTTCCCCATGTGAACGTTACAAGGCCATATCGGGGAAGCTCAAGATTTGCTTTTAACACCTGTTCTTTCAATTGCTCTAGCATTTAATCACCTTATCCTCCAAAATGATATTATTTATCCGTCAAAACAGGCCATCATGCATTAAACGGCGCTGTTCCCGTATCATTATAGCACACACTGCCGGCATGCACAATTTAGAGCATGCTCTGCTGCAGGACTATTTACGCAGTATTAATTGAAAAAGTAAATTCCACCCCAATTTCATAGTTAGCGGAATTTAGTTCTGCAAATTAGGAAAAATCAAAAGCATCAGCCGTGAGCTTAGAAAGGATCCAACAACCATTACAAAGGAAATCAAAAACCATATCCAGTTTAGGAAGACCGGTTGTTACGGAAAAAACTTTAATGACTGTCTCTTTCGGAAAGACTGCACAATTCGGCATCTTTGCGACAACCGCAGGTGTACACGTAAATGCAGTTTCTGCAATTCCCATCCTTGCTCTACCCTTTGCCCTGACTATCATCAGGAAATATGCCAAAGACTTTCGAAACCACCCTACGTCTGCAACGGATGTGATGTAAAAGGATCCTGTACATTGGACAAAAAATGCCGAATCGGTCGCACTTATCAGGATTTCCTTAAATTTATGGCTGAGCATCCGGGCTTCCCATTGTTGAAATGGATACGGTAGAAGGAAAGATTGTAGGTAAGGTGTTGCTGACACTGCATTTTACCATACCACAGTTCATGCTAGCATTCATTCGGGATGCCAATACATCACAGTCTGTCATCGACATCTTCAATCGGCTTTATATGGAACTTTACCCTGTTGTTTTTGGTGAGCTATTTCAAGTATTGCTTGGAGATAATGGCAGTGAATTTTCTAATCCAACTGCGATTGAATTGGATACACAGGGAATACTTCGAACACGCGTCTTTTACTGTGATCCACAGGCTCCTTACCAGAAAGGTGCGGCCGAAAACAATCATACTTTAATCCGGCGCATTATTCCTAAGGGAACCTCACTTGATTGTTTTAAACAGGAGGACATAAAACTTATGATGGACCACATCAACTCCTATAGTAGACCTAATCTCGGTGATAAAACACCTTATGAAGTCTTTGCTTCCCTCTATGGGGAAGACATTTTAAGAAAGATGGGCGTAGAACTTATCCCACCAGATAAAGTTACTCTTCTCCCATCCCTTCTTAAGACATAAAACTACAACAAAGAGACACCACCTGCCATAACTTAATAAAGGTAACACAAACCGGGGTGGAATTTACTCTTGCAAAAAGTTAGCTAACATTTCACGCCTTGTTTAGTGCACCCTAAAAATGGTAGGTTAGGCTTCCTTAATTAATATTTTAACCCATCCAAGAGCAAAAATCATCAAAAACAAACTAATAAAAAACTGGTCAAACATAGATTTACTTAATAATACACATTCTGTGGAACTTACTTTTGCAAAGTGGAAGTTAACTTTTCAATTGACCCCGCTTTCAGCCTCTCATTTTGTTGATCAATTCGCGCAAACGCGCATTGAAAATGGTTAAGAAAGAATTGTTGCTATATAAGCACCAAAAAAGAGCAGCAACCTGCTCTTTTTGTTATTCGTGAGATACTTCAAATTTTACTGAATAATCTCAACAACGACTCTTTTGTTGTTTCGCACTGCCGCTGCCTTCATAACTGTTCGGATAGCCTTGGCAATGCGTCCTTGTTTCCCGATGACTTTTCCCATATCTTCATTGGCAACTCTTAACTCCAGAATTAGGGATTTTTCACCTTCCACTTCATTTACAGACACGTCTTCAGGATTATCTACAAGGTTCCTGGCGATATTTTCCAAAAGCTCCTTCATGATTACCCTCCATTCCGGAAAACAAATTCCTAATTTACCCTTACTCTACGATGCCGGATATCTTCAGGAGTTTTTTCACTGATTCAGTTGGTTGTACGCCTTTTTTCAGCCAATCCTTTGCCTTTTCTT
>LSQX01260122.1_pt1 | contig 28829 bp, 23 predicted proteins | sample 654561 | NCBI WGS metagenome assembly LSQX01 (sample SAMN04489861, study PRJNA283612) | anaerobic digester metagenome | isolation source: 4 biogas reactors fed with cattle manure at either 37C or 55C with and... | place: Denmark: Kongens Lyngby | collected 2014
ACATATATATACTGTTTTTAAAGAAACAACTAAAGAATAAAACAAGTCAAACTCTTTCTGCGAGCCTGAGAAGAAAAAAAGAGCATGGGAGGGAGGACATCCCACACTGCCATAATGGCCAGGTCTCTCGAAATACCGGCAGTTGTAGGTCTAACTGACATTTACGGTAAAGCAAAGGACGGAGATACGGTTATAGTCGATGGCAATGCAGGGAAAGTATTCGTAAACCCCGATAAGGCTACTTTAGAAGAGTATGAGAGATTAAAAGCGGAGTATTTGGAGTACCGTCAGAGCCTGAAAGAACTCAAAGACCTTCCTGCCGAGACCAGGGACAAATCAAGGAAGGTGGAACTGTGCGCCAATATAGGTACGCCTGACGACTTAAAGGGGGCTCTTGAAAACGGAGCAGAGGGTGTGGGCCTGTACAGGACGGAATTCCTATACATGGACAGGGACAGCCTGCCCACCGAAGAGGAACAATTCGAAGCTTACAAGATGGTAGCAGAGAAGATGGCTCCTAGGGCTATCATCATAAGGACTTTGGATATCGGAGGAGATAAAAAACTTCCATACCTTGATATGCCCGGGGAACTCAATCCCTTTTTAGGTTGGAGGGCAATACGCATGTGCCTTGACAGGCCTGAGATACTTAAGACTCAGCTTCGGGCAATCTTGAGAGCCAGCCATTACGGTAAGCTGAGAATAATGTACCCTATGATATCCCGGGTTGAAGAAATAAGAAGGGCAAATGCTATCCTTGAAGAAGCTAGACAGGAACTTGGAAGAGAAGGCATTCCCTACGACAAAGAGCTTCAAGTGGGTATCATGATAGAACTCCCTTCGGCTGCAGTAATAGCGGATATCCTGGCAGAAGAAGTGGACTTTTTCAGCATAGGCACCAATGACCTGATCCAATATACCCTGGCAGTTGATCGGATGAATGAACATATCTCTAAACTGTACGAACCCCTCCACCCGGCGGTGCTAAGGCTCATCAAAAATGTCATAGATGCTTCTCACAAGGCCGGCAAGTGGACGGGCATGTGCGGCGAAATGGCAGGAGACCTATCGGCTACGGCCATACTGCTTGGCATGGGCCTTGATGAATTTTCCATGAGCGCTTCTTCCATACCCCAGGTCAAAAAGATAATTCGTTCTATTAGCTACGATGAAGCTAAGGAAATTGCAGAAAAGGCCTTAAGCATGGAAAGTGCGCAGGATGTTAAAAAACTGTTAGAGTCTTATAATGCTAATATTATCAAAGAGTAAATACCATCCTGATATTTATGATAAATAACTATTGCAAATTAGTGCCGAGTTATATCCTCGGCATTTTTTTCTGGCATAATATGTGATATAATAGCAAAAAAACGTGGTGGAGATAATATATGAAGGACAAAAGCAAACTGCGCAAAGAAATTTTGGAACAGAGATTGCGGCTACCGCTGCATGATGTTGAACAAAAAAGTGAAATAATTATGTCGATACTCTTTTCGACGGATGCGTATAAGCAAGCTAAGGTTGTAATGTTTTATGTGGACATGAGAAATGAGGTTATGACAAAGAAAGCCATCATGGATACGGTTGCCCAAGGGAAAAGGCTAGTTGTGCCCAGAGTCAAAAAGGGGTACGGCCTCCTTGCGATAGAAATTAAAAGCCTTGATGAACTGGAACCCGGGACCTTCGGAGTACTTGAGCCACCGGAAAGAAAAGAAATACCCTTAGACGAGATTGACCTTGTTGTGGTACCCGGTGTGGTCTTTGATAAAAATGGATACCGCATCGGATACGGGGGCGGCTTTTACGACAATTTTTTGCCTAAGCTTAAAACTGATGCAAAAAAAATTGCCGTAGCTTTTGAGATGCAGATGATAGAACAGATTCCATATGAAGGCCATGATGTAAGGATGGACAAGATAATTACTGAAAAGGGAATGTACGGTCCATTTTGATTGGCCGCATGCCCATATGAATACGCTATACCCTTTTGCCTTTATTCATCTTGTAATTATTATATATATCAATTTTTCGGGAGGAATCATTATGAACAAAAGCAGGGGAACTTGGTCCACAAAGGCTTTTATAGAGGAGCAGATTAAACTCATAAAAGACAAGGTGGGAGATAAAAAGGCCATATGTGCCTTAAGCGGTGGTGTGGACTCATCGGTAGCCGCCCTTTTAGTGCACAAGGCCATAGGCGATAACTTAACCTGTATCTTTGTGAACAACGGCCTGCTACGCAAAAACGAACCTGAATCCGTCATCCAAACCTTTAAAGATAAGCTAAATATGAACCTGATAGCTGTAGATGCTTCGGAACGCTTCTTAAATAAACTAAAAGGCGTAATTGATCCTGAAAAAAAGCGCAAGATTATAGGAGAAGAGTTTATCAGGGTTTTTGAAGAAGAAGCGGCAAAACTTGGCGAAGTTGACTTTCTGGTGCAGGGCACAGTATATCCCGATGTAATTGAAAGCGGCAGTTCATCAGCGGGAGTTGTCAAGAGCCATCACAATGTTGGCGGACTACCGGAGGACTTGGAGTTTGAACTAATCGAGCCCCTGCGGGAATTGTATAAGGACGAGGTGCGAAAAGTCGGTCTGGAATTAGGCCTATCTGAAGAACTCGTGTATCGCCAGCCTTTCCCCGGCCCCGGTCTTGCTGTGCGTGTTTTAGGCGAAGTTACAAGGGAAAAACTTGAGATTTTAAGGGAAGCAGATTTCATAGTTACAGATGAAATAAAAAAAGCTGGAATCTATAGGAATCTTTGGCAGGCCTTTGCCATTCTACCCGGAATACGAAGTGTAGGAGTAATATGGGATAGGAGGACCTATACGCATACAGTCGCTATCAGGGCAATTGTAAGCGATAACGGCATGACAGGCGATTGGGCAAGGCTACCTTATGATTTGTTGGATACTATTTCAACTAGGATTACAGGTGAGGTAAAAGGAGTAAACCGCGTTGTATATGACATCACATCCAAACCACCGGCGACTATCGAGTGGGAATAGTAAACCGTATTTTTGACCAAAAGGGTTACGGCGATATGTTCGTGTTGAGCATATAAAGAAGCGTTTAATGAATTAAAATCAATGCTTTAGGAAAAGGTGGAAACTGATGAAGTATGAAGAGATTATCAAGGTTGCCACTCTTGAAAATGAAATTGAGGCAAAATTATTGGCAGCTGTGCTCGAGGAGAAGGGGATACCCCATATTATAGGTTCGTACCATGATGCGGCGTACGATGGGATTTTCCAGATTCAGAGGGGCTGGGGCTATATAAACGCACCCGCTTCTTACAAAAACGAAATTTTAGAGATCATATCCGATATTAAAAAGTCGCACTACCCCGAAGAATAAAACAACAATGAGAGGGAATAAATAATTAAGATTCGAAGAGTATAACATGCCAGTTAAAAGGGCTGTTATACTCTTTTTTTGCATGTAAAATGTCATACTATTTAATATATTAGGACTATCATTTGAAGCAGGAATGTTTAAAGATGTAGCGAATATATATATAGTGTAGCACAATTAAACTCTTTTAAAAGATATTGTACAACATAATAATATTGTCAGGAGGCATGCGAGATGAGTTCAAGGGTAACCCTTTCAGTGTTTAAAGCAGATGTTGGCGGATATGTAGGTCACGGAAGCGTTCATCCCGATATGCTGCATAAAGCAGAGGAGACACTGAAAGAAGCGGGAAAGCATCTTTTGATCGACTTTTTTGTAACTAATGTAGGTGACGATATCAACCTGGTTCTCACCCACAGAGAAGGAGTAGATGCCGAAGCAATACATGCCCTAGCCTGGAATACCTTTTTAAACTGTACCGAAGTTGCCAAAAGTTTAAAGATGTATGGCGCCGGGCAGGACCTTTTGTCAGACGCTTTTTCAGGCAACATAAAGGGCATGGGGCCAGGAATAGCCGAGATGGAGTTTGAAGAACGGCCTAGTGAGCCAATAATAGTATTTATGGCAGATAAAACCGAGCCGGGTGCCTGGAATTTTCCACTTTATAAAATATTTGCTGACCCCTTTAATACCATCGGCCTTGTAATAGACCCTAAGATGCATTCAGGATTTTGCTTTGAAGTTTTGGACCTTTTTGAAGATAAGAGCGTTACTTTTTCATGTCCTGAAGAGCTGTACGATTTGCTGGTATTTTTAGGAGCCCCAAATCGCTTTGTAGTAAAAAGCGTGTTCACAAAAAACAATGAGATAGCTGCCGTTTCTTCAACGCAAAAGTTAAACCAAATGGCAGGGCGCTATGTGGGCAAGGATGATCCCGTCTTGATAGTAAGATGTCAAAGCGGCCTTCCGGCAGTGGGAGAAGTCCTGGAGCCCTTTGCCAATCCACATCTTGTATCAGGCTGGATGAGGGGTTCCCATCATGGCCCGATCATTCCCGTATCGCAGAAGCAAGCTATTCCTACCCGATTTGATGGTCCGCCCCGAGTAATTGCCATGGGCTTTCAACTGTCAAGTGGGAGACTTATAGGTCCGCAGGATCTTTTTGCCGATGTGGCTTTCGATAGGGCACGCGAAAAAGCCCTTGAAATTGCTGACTATATGAGGCAGCTAGGGCCCTTTGAACCGCACCGCTTACCCCTAGATGAAATGGAATACACTACGATGCCGCAGGTAATGGAGAGATTAAAAGATCGTTTTAAATAATGACCTAAAATACCGGGTGACATGAAAGGAAATTCCGACAATGTCACCCTTTTTTTATTGGAAAATGACAAAATTCATCGTGTCTTTATTTAAATTCCCATTAAATACAATTTTATGATAATATATATAGTAACAATATATGATAAAGTTCAATAACGGTAGATTACATTGCTAAAAAGCATGTATTATATTATAATATAGAAGCGATTTTTTGTTATCTTGAAAGGAGCGGGCAATGCAAAAGAGAGTTAAGGAAGGAGCTTCTAAAGTCGATTACCGACTTTTATATAAAAAACAAATTTTAGATTACCTGGAGTCCTTAAAAAGCAAGGAACAGTCAATATGGCAAATGGACGAAGCCATGAGAAGACTTTTTCGCATCAGTGATCAGGTTGTCCCGGTTTGCCTGTCAAAACTTAGGGAAAATGACGAACAGCTGGCACCTGTAATATGCTATGCCTTAGAATATGCCAATGATTTTAGTGTAGTTGAGCCCTTAATGGATATACTAATAATGCAGGAAGTTTCCGATAAGATAAAAGCTCGCATACTGACCGTGTTAACCCATTACGGCATCGATGCGGGAGAGCTTCCCCTAGACATGATAATGAATGATTTTGATAAAATGGCTTCCGATTCAATGGAGGAGATGCTTGCTGACATCTACCGGGACCCTTTTTTAATTCCGTATTTACTGGATGATCTAGAAGAATTCAACCTTGAAATGAAGCTGGCTTACATAATGGACCTGGCTGCACTAAAAGATGAAAGAGCTATTTTATTTTTAGAAATATTAGCATCTATCGATGAGCCCCCTGTCGCAGCTGAAGCCATAAAAGCCCTCGGACAAATATCATCAGGCAAGGCCCTTTATGTTCTGGAAAAATTAAAAAGCAGAGTTTCAGATGAGAATAACAAAAAACTCATTCATCGCGAATCTCAACGACTAAAATTTAAGGGCGTCACTATGGAAGTTTTTAAGCCTTGGGAAAAGCTTAAACAGCCCACTAAGATTTATATTTCTTCCATAGATGGTCTTGGCAGTCGGGTTCTTTGGATAGCCTGGAAGAATCCCTTTAAAAACCGAAAACTGTGTTTTATGAACTTGCTCATAGGTGTAGATGCGGGAATTAAAGACTGCTGGGGAGCATCCAATATAACTGCTAGGGAATTCAACTCTTCCATTAGAGATTTTTCAAAGACCATGTTTGTCACTAAATGCGATTTAGAGTATGCTATTTTACTGATAAACGATGCTCTATTTGTAAATAAAACAAATACAAGTCCCACTCCCTATCAGTTTTATTTTTGGAAAAATCTATTAGAACAACACAGTGTGATAAAACAGCAACAATATGAGCCGAGTTTTGCCGACTATGATTTAGACATGATAAAAAAAGACCTAGAGTGCTTGAAAAACACCTTTGATTTATATGACAGCGGTTTTTTTAACGATTGGTTTATAGCTCATCCACGTGTCTACGATTTTGCCGAAGAAAATAAGTCAAAAAGAGCTTATTCCATTAAAAAAATGACCTATCAAAAAATGGAAAACCTGTTTGCCAAGTTCAGCGAAGAGCTCATCGAACCAAATGAGGACAAAATAAGGCGTATGCTGTTGCTTTCAGCTGATTTATTGGATAAAGTTGATGAAAAAAGCCTAGTAAAAACAGTCCTGAGTGCCTATTATAATATGGATATAAAGCCACTTTATTACCATCCTTTTATACAAAGGATGGTTATCGAAAGCATCAAAGTAGCCCTAAGCAACATGAAAAACGGCTTTGACATGCGACAAAATTTCCGCGATTTTGACCAATAGTATTATAATTGCAAATAAAAGAGGAGGTAAAAAATGGGGAAAAACTTTCTATTCACTTCAGAATCAGTAACTGAAGGCCATCCCGATAAAATATGTGACCAAGTATCCGATGCCATACTGGATGCGATTATAGCCAAGGATCCTTCCGCCAGGGTTGCCTGTGAAGTTGCAGTCACTACAGGTTTGGTGCTGGTTATGGGTGAAATTACCACCGATTGCTATGTGGACATTCCATACATTACCAGGGAGACTATAAGGGAAATTGGCTATACCCGCGCTAAATACGGCTTTGATTGCGATACCTGTGCAGTAATCACTACAATAAACGAACAATCCCCTGATATTGCCATGGGTGTCAACGAAGCCTATGAAGTCAGGGATACTTCCAACGAAGTAGATGAAGTCGATAAAATTGGTGCCGGCGACCAGGGCATGATGTTTGGATATGCTGTAAACGAGACACCTGAACTGATGCCTCTTCCGATTTCCCTTGCCCATAAGCTGGCCAGAAGGCTGGCGCAGGTCAGGAAAACCCGTGTGCTTCCCTTTTTGAGGCCGGACGGAAAAACCCAGGTTACGGTCCAGTATGAGGATTCAAAGCCCGTGAGAGTGGACAAGGTGGTAGTATCTGCCCAGCATAAACCTTCAACTGACCTTCTAACATTAAAGGAGGGTATTATAGAAGAGGTTGTAAAAAAGGTAATTCCGGAACAATTCTTGGATAAAAATACCCAGTTTTTCGTAAATCCCACCGGCAGATTTGTAATAGGTGGCCCCCACGGGGACTCGGGTCTTACAGGCCGCAAGATCATCGTCGATACTTACGGTGGATTTGGCCGGCATGGGGGAGGTGCCCTATCCGGCAAGGATCCGACCAAAGTAGACCGCTCGGGAGCTTATGCTGCACGCTATGTGGCTAAAAATATCATTGCAGCAGGGCTTGCTTCAAGATGTGAAGTGCAGGTGGCATACGCTATCGGTGTAGCCAAACCCGTTTCCATAATGGTTGATACCTTTGGAACCGGCATTTTGCCTGATGAAAAAATAGAAAAGCTCGTAAGGGACAATTTTGATCTTCGCCCGGGAGCTATAATTCGGGACTTAGACTTACTTAGGCCAATCTACAAATTGGTATCCTGCTATGGCCACTTTGGACGAGAAGAATTGGCACTGCCCTGGGAGAGAGTAGACAAAGCTGAAATTTTAAAAAATCAAGCTAGCAGCCTCTAGTAGGCTGCTCCTTTTAACCGGGGGTTTTTATGATTAACAAAGGACGCTTGAACATTAATTATTTGAATGAGGTTATAAAAAATACCATCGAGGCTATAGAAACTGGGCAAAAGGAAATCTTTAATATTTTTGAGCATGCAAGGCAGGAATGTGAGCGATTAGAAAAAGAACTTGAAAAACTGAGGGGCCAGGTGAAGGCTACCATAGAAAGCGTGGACAGGCTCGTAAAGCTAGAGAAAGCAGCAAAGTTCAAGCTGATGACTGTAAGTCGGGACTTTGAGAAGTATACTGAAGAAGATATAAGGGCGGCATATGAAGAGACAAAAGAAATACAGATTCAGCTTTCCCTGGAGCGCCAGAAGGAACTTCAGCTCAGAGAAAAGCGGAATGATTTAGAGCGCAGTTGGAAAAGCATGCAGAACATTCTCAAACAATCGGAACACTTGATGATGCAGTTGGGTGTGGCCTTTGGCTTTTTAAAGGGCAATCTCGAGGACGTGTCTGGGCACATATCGGACATGAACGAGAAGCGCAAGCTTGCAGCCAGAGTAATAAAGGCCCAAGAAGAGGAACGGCGGCGTGTTGCCCGTGATATTCACGATGGCCCAACCCAGACACTGGCAAACATCATTATTCAAATGGAAATTTGCGAGAGACTGCTGCAAAAAGACTTGGCCAAAGCAAGAAAAGAGCTCAATGAACTGAAGTACATTGTGAGACAATCCCTGCAGGAACTCAGAAAGATTATCTTTAATTTAAGGCCATCTTCCCTTGATGACCTGGGCCTGCAGGCGGTGGCAAAGCGCTTTTGTGAAGAATTTGAGGAAGACACGGGCATTAAGACCGAATTTCATTTCTTCGGGGATTATAGAAGACTCAATTCTGATATAGAGGTGACACTTTTTAGAGTTATCCAGGAAGCTTTGATAAATGTGCGCAAGCATTCAAAGGCAAGAACCTGCCTCGTAAAGCTTGAATACGGAAATGAGAGAATTAATCTGGTGGTAGCCGATGACGGGATTGGTTTTGAAACCGGTGTAATAGAGGGCAAAAGCGATGAAAGACATTTTGGCTTAATGACGATAAAGGAAAGGGTGGATTTGATAAGCGGGTCTTTTAATATTGAATCGGCGCCCGGCCAGGGTACAAAAATCTACGTCAGTGTTCCTTTTGATATATAGATTTGGAAAGGAGGATCAGTTTGGAGAAAATATCAGTCGTGTTGGCCGATGACCATGTGCTGATGAGAAAGGGGCTTAGAAAAATCCTTGAAATGGAAGAGGACATTGAAGTGATAGGAGAGGCTTCAGATGGGGAAGAAGCCATCCAGGTGGTAATGGACAAAAAACCCCAGGTCCTTCTTCTAGATATTAACATGCCTAAACTAAACGGCATTGACGTTACAAAAGCATTAAAGAATAAAGGCGTTGATACAAAAATAGTAATATTGACCATTTACGATGACAGGGAATATCTTTTGGAGTTGATAAAGCAGGGAATATCGGGATACATATTAAAGGACATAGAGCCCAGCGGTCTCATTGATGCAGTAAGGTGTGCCAGCCAGGGAGAAACTTATATACAGCCCAATCTAACTAAGGCCCTGGTTGCCGAATACAATCGGTTGACACAGCCCGTATCCAATCAGGGAACGAGGAAAGACCTTACCGTCAGAGAAAAAGAAGTGGTTAAATACATAGCCGAGGGTATGAGCAATGGCGAAATTTCCCAGAAGCTGGGCATAAGTGATAAAACGGTAAAAAACCATGTCAGCAGCATTTTGCGCAAGCTTAACCTGATGGACAGGACTCAAGTAGCAGTGTATGCAATAAAAAATAAGCTAGTTTAGTCACAAATGCATATCCTCCCGAATAGCATAGATTGAATATATATTTGCAAGACTTGGGGGGGATATGATTGAAAAGCTTCATAGCTGCCGAAGCACTTCTAATTACGGTCTTAATAATCATCTTAATCGTACATTATTATTGCGGCAAAAACTTGTCGAATAGTGCTGCTGAAAAGTTGCCAAGATTGGAAACCCTTATCTTTATTAAAAATGCGGAAGATGTAATAGAAGGCATTGTAAAAGATTTCTACAGCAAGCAAGAAATGACTTCGGAGCTCTTGATAGTTGACTGTGGTTCCAGCGATCAAACCCATCGGATACTTGAAAGACTGGCCAGGCGGTATTTAGGCATGAAGTTTATTTTATTGTCAGATTTGCCGCTTAATTCATGCATACAGGAGGCATTAAAATATACAAGTTCACCGGCTCTACTGCTCATTGACTGCAAAAGCATGAGCTCAAAGGAAATTCTTAAATCTTTGGCCCTGGTGTCAAAAAATATCAGAATAGGTCTAAAAGCCTACGAAAAATAGGACAAGTGAGTTATTCCAAGTTTTACTATTTTGTCGTATAATCGAACATGTAAAAGCCCTATTTCTTTCTAAATGATTTACCCCTTAGTTCTTTTTAAGCCCCCCTTTCTTTCGTGGTTAGACCCTGAAAGCAAGGGTCTTTTTTTATTTGCATAGCTAAAAGGAATTGGAATATTTTCGTAGAATATATATACTTAAATATATGTAAATAGACATCAGATAGATATATTAAGTGGGGGCTTACAATGTTACCATACAGAAAATATGTGTACCTGGTAGGGGCTTTGGGGACCGGGCTTTTATTGCTGGCCATTGACAAGCTTGAATTAAGTCAAATATCGCCTACAAAATACACAATCTTTCTACTATTGATGATTTTTTCGGAACTTCAAACTATTAGGATCAAAAACATCCATTTTAGCATGGAGTTTTGTTTCGTTTATACCTCCATCTTTATTTTTGGCCCCATGCCTGCAGCGCTGATGAAGGCACTCAGCACCCTAATCAGCCAGGTTTACGTTGTATTAAAAAACGCATATGACAACTGGGATGAGAGGATAATCTTTCACGTAGGTCAACACCTGATTAGTTTTTTTGCTGCTGTGAGCCTTTATCATCATATAAAAAACATTTACCTGTTGGAGCATCCATTGTATGAGACAATTGTTCAGAGCCTTGCCGTTGGGATATATTTTATAATAAAGGATCTCTCCTTCCAATACTATTTGTCATTAAAATATAACAGGCCCATCTTTGAAAGTATTGCCGACATTCTAACCTTGGATTTCCCAGCATTTCTGATGTCTGCCATCTTTGGCGTGATAGCGGTAAACATATACAACGACAGCGGTTTCCCCCTTGCATTGTTAGTCCTCGCCGTTTACTTGGCAGTTGTATATATATTTATCTTGTATATCACTGTAAAAAACATGAATCGGGAATTGGCCGCAATATATGATATGTCCGCTAACATCACTTCAACTCTCGACCTTGAAATGGTGATGGATATAGTACTAAATTCCGTTCAAAGGATTGTTCCCTGGGATACGGCATGTCTATATGTTTTTCAAAAGGGTTGTTTTGTTCCTGCTATATTTGAAGGCTACCCGGATGATGCCGTCTGCAAGCTTGAACTGCAGCTGTGCCAAAAAGTATGCGGAGTTGATTTTATAAAAGAAGGGATAATTCTCAACAACTGTCACAAGGATCCAAGCTTAGCAAATATGTCGATTTGCCCTCCTGATGCTAAATCTTTAATAGCGGCGCCTCTTATAGCCAACAAAGAACTTATTGGCCAGCTCGTTCTCACAAGCAAAAAAAACTATATCTACACTAAAAAGCATCTGAAACTGCTGAACATTCTTGCAAGCCAAGGGGCTATTGCCATGAAAAATGCACAGCTCTTTGACGAGACCGCCCAAATGGCCATTTGCGACGGTCTAACGGGCCTCTACAACTACATGTATTTATACTCGGAGCTTGAGAGGCAAATGAAAAATGTAAACGCAAGAGGCGGATGCTTCAGCTTTATTATCATCGATGTTGACCACTTTAAAACGTACAATGATATGTACGGACATGTGGTTGGCGATACCATACTTAAGAATTTAGCAGACCTTCTAAGGAGAAATGTAAGGGAAAAGGACGTCATATGCCGATACGGCGGCGAAGAATTTGGCATTGTACTCCCGGGCACTAAATCCATTGATGCTTTGAGAATTGCAGAACGCATAAGAATGATTATAGAAAACACACCCCTTGCAAGGGTAAAGAATAAAGATGTTTATATTACGGTCAGTGCGGGTATTGCATCATATCCAACTGACGCATCTTCAGTACAGGATTTGGTCAACAAGGCTGATAAGGCCATGATATTTGGCGCAAAACAAAAGGGGCGAAACAAAGTGGTATTGTTTCGCCCGAATATGACCGCTGAGAATTAAACTTTAAAAGGCAGCTTTAGCTCATTATACAGCACTTCCCAGATGATCGGTTCTTCAAAACCTTTGCGCCAGGAAGCGGCCCCTGCCAAATCATATTTATTTACAAGGGCTGCCTTCAGCTGAATGGATTTGTCGTCTTCCAGCCATATTTTGTAAACCTTGTCACCTTTTGTATAGTAGGCGAAATGTTGCCCTGCTTTTTCATCCCAGCTCAGGCTGCTGCCATTTTGGCTAATTATTCTTTTCGCCTGGGCCATGGATAAGGCCCTGGATTTTACAGCAATGCCGCCATTTTCAGCAGGCCTCTCTTCCCATTCGCGGGTGTAAAAAGGTAAGCCTAGTATGACTTTTTCAGCCGGCACATCTTCCAATAGGCTTACAATGCCTTTCTCTACCCAGCCTATAGAGGCCACGGAGCCGCTGACGGGGCTTGTTGCCCAATGCTCATCATAGGCCATTAAAATCATGTAATCTACAACCTTACCCAGTTCCTTTCTGTCATAACAAAGTGACCAATTGAGGCTGGTGGACTTGGGTGTAACGTCCATGGAAACAACAATGCCGGCTTCGTGAAGAATGGGAGTAAGTTCACGGACGAATTGGACCAAGAGGTCCCTGTCCTCATAGTATACATTTTCAAAGTCGATATTGATGCCGTCCAGTTGAAAGAGCTCCGCATACATTAAGATCTGCCTGATGATTTTATCCCGGGTTTCGGAGCTTGATAAAAACTCACGGGTGATATCCGGGTCAAAGTCATTGTTGATTAATGCCCAGACGGCCAAGTTGTTGTTATGGGCCCAGCGGATGTAAGATATATCGGCTTTGCTCTCGATGGTGCCCTGGCCGTCAACTATGGAGAACCAGGTAGGGGATATTATATCAAGACCTAAGGGGGCCTTTTCACCACTCATGTCCGGTGTCACTCTGTGGATATAGTCCCACACCATATTGAGCTTCCCCCGACCGGGATTGTGCTGCCTTGCTTGAGGAGCATTTTCGGCTTTTTTTGGCATTTCTTTAACCTCCAGCTTGTGCTCGGGGACGTAGCCGATTAAACCCTCTTCGGTTCTTACTTGAAACCAGCCCTCTTCAAGGGAGTACACCGTAAGGGTATCCGTTTTTGTAAGCCTTGCTACGGGAGCGGAAAACCAAGTTGGTGAAAGCTTTACGGTTACGGCACTAGATTTTGCCGTGCCGATTTTTCTAGGTGACAGATTCTTATCGATGATGACCCGGTTTTTCTCGCCGATTAGTTTAACCTTTATGTCGTACAGTTCCTCTAGAAAATCAATAGGAATGTAGGGCTGTGTCGTTACATTTTTTGCTGGAAAGGATATCTCCACAGGTTTTGTATTTATAAAGGCGGTTAGGCTATCCGTTGCCAGACGCACCGTCTTATCAAGGGTAGTTATGGTAATCTTGTTTTCGGCTGCATCCCAGAAGATATAAGGATCCAGGTGTTCCTTTATTATATTATATGACAGGAGAACCCGATCGTTCTCGAGGATAAATGGAGTTCCCTCCGTAATCACGGTGTTTTCGATAATTAAAGCAGCTTTATCTTCCGGGAAGGCGGATACTGTGTAGAAGTTTAAAAAGAAGAAAACACAGGAGATAAAGATTATAAAAAATATAATGAAAGCTGATATTTTTAATGTCTTGGCAGGTTTGACGATCATAATTTCCTCCGTAATTGGGCGGTCAATGGCCGCCTGCTTCCATATAATAGCATGTCTACAAAATCCCTGAACTGATATATTTCGACATAAAAGCTCAAGTTCCTCTATTTATTAAAGTCCAATTTTTGCGGACAACAATAATAGCGTTTAAGTTGCAGGGGAATTCAAAAAATGTTAGAATAAACCGAAAAGGCGATGTAATTAGAGGTGCTGTATATGGTTGAGCTGGAGGGCACCGTAGAGAGGATTACATATTACAACCAGGAAAACGGCTTTACGGTGGCAAAGCTTGCAGTAAAAGATGATGAAGATTTGATAACGGCGATAGGGTACTTTCATTCCCTTGAAGTGGGAGAAGTCCTAAAGCTCAAGGGAAGCTGGACCTTGCACAAGGACTACGGCCACCAATTTAAAGTGGATTATTACGAGACCCTGATACCTGCAACATCCAAAGAGATAGAAAATTACCTGGCCTCCGGGCTAATTCGCGGAATAGGTCCCGCAACCGCTAAGAAAATTGTAAACATGTTTGGTGAGAAATCCTTGGAAGTATTGGCTAACTCACCCGGGGAGCTTTTAAGAATTCCCGGCATTGGCGAAAAGAAGCTTGAAATGATAAGGGAATCTTACAGCCAGCAGCAGGAGACTCGCGAAATCATTATGTTTCTCCAAAAATACGGGGTCGGCCCGGGTATTGCTGTGAAAATATACAAGAATTACAAAGACAAATCCATTCAAATCTTAAAGGAAAATCCCTATAGATTGGCCGATGAGGTGTTCGGAATTGGCTTTAAGACCGCGGACCACATAGCTCAAAGCATGGGAATGCAAAAGGATTCCCTAGAAAGACTTTGTGCCGGTTTAAAATACGCTATGTTCAGGGCTGCCGAGGAAGGCCATGTTTGCCTTCCTGTCGACGAGTTACTATATAGAGCCTCGCAGCTTTTAGATGTAGAAATCGAGCTTTTAAAGCAGGCCTTGCTGGCCCTTAAAGAGAAAAAAGATATCATCACGGATTGCTCTTGGGGCAGCGAAGATGTATATTTGACTTCCTTTCACCGCTGTGAAAGTGCCGTTGCCCGCAGGCTTTTTTTATTGGCCGCCATGGTAGATAAAACTTTGGATATTAGTGATGAGGATATAGACAAGATAGAAAAACGCTGTAATATAAAGCTGGCAGCCCGACAGCGAGAAGCACTGGAAAAGGCTGCACAGCACGGTGTGGTAGTTATAACGGGGGGACCTGGAACGGGAAAAACAACTACAATACGGAGCCTTTTGGAATTCTTCAAAGGCCATGATTTGAAGGTGGCCTTGGCGGCTCCAACAGGGCGTGCAGCCAAGCGAATGATGGAGGCCACAGGCATGGAGGCCAAGACCATTCACAGGTTACTGGAGTATAAGGCGTACGAAGAAGGCGGTATGGCTTTTGGCAAAGACCACAACAATCCACTCGATGAAGATGTAATCATCATAGATGAAGTGTCGATGGTCGACATTATACTGATGCAGCACCTGCTATCAGCGGTGAGACTTGGAGCAAGGCTGATATTGGTGGGAGATAAGGATCAGCTGCCTTCTGTTGGACCGGGCAGTGTTTTAAAAGAGATAATAGAAGCCGAGAGACTACCGGTAGTGGTCCTGGATGAGATTTTCAGGCAGGCACAGGAGAGCATGATTGTAGTAAACGCCCATAGGATTAACAAAGGCTATTTTCCCTACCTTAACGTAAAGGACAAGGACTTTTTCTTTGAACAGGTCCTTTTGCCCGAGGATATACTGCAGACAATTTTAGAGCTGGTGACAACACGGCTGCCTAAATACAAAAATTTCGATCCCATGGAAGATATTCAGGTACTTACGCCAATGAAAAAGGGCTTACTTGGTGTTCACAATCTAAATAACAGCTTACAAGGGCTGCTTAATCCCCCCAAACCCGGCAAAAGAGAAGTGCACTTTCGCTCTCAAATTTTTCGGGAAGGGGACAAGGTTATGCAGATTAAGAACAACTATGAGAAGGAGGTTTTCAACGGCGATTTGGGCCGCATAGTCAAAATCGATGAAGAGCAAGTTTTGGTGACATTTGCTGATTCCTGGCAGGAGCGGGATATAGTTTACCAGCTCCAGGAATTGGAGGAACTAAACCTTTCTTATGCTTTATCGGTACATAAAAGTCAGGGCAGTGAATTCCCCGTAGTAATAATGCCGATATCGACCCAGCACTATGTTATGCTGCAGCGCAACCTCCTGTACACCGCTGTTACGCGGGCGAAAAAATTACTGGTCCTTGTAGGCACAAAACAAGCCCTGACAATAGCTGTGCAAAACAATAAATCCATCAGGCGTTACGGGCATTTGAGTGACAGGATCATCTGTGAATTTTCTCAGGCGAAAAGTGTTTAATGATATTGGTGGATTTTTTGTCAAGTGCTTTTTTTACTCTTTTTTTTATTTAATGTGGATTCTTATTAGCGAGTAAGGGGTGAAGCTGTATGTTGGATGAAAAACTCTCTAAGCTGAAGGAAAGCATTAAGGCCCTTGGAAAGGTGGTAGTAGCATTTTCAGGCGGAGTTGACAGCACTTTTTTGCTAAAGACCTGTATTGATGAACTGGGGCGCGACAATGTTTTGGCCGTGACAGCCCATTCTCAGGCCATTACCGAACGTGAACTTATAGAAGCACAGGCCTTGGCAGCTCTCTTAAATGCCAGGCAAGTAATCGTAGAGTCCACCGAACTGGATGACCCCAATATTACAGATAATCCACCTGAAAGGTGCTACTATTGCAAGAAGCAAATTTTTAGCAATTTTATTGCCATTGCCAGGGAGAATGGCTACAATTTTATATTAGAAGGCACAAATTTCAGCGATAGTGATGATTTCAGGCCCGGCATGGCGGCCATAAAGGAACTCGGTGTTTTAAGCCCCTTAAAAGATGCCGGCCTGACAAAAGATGAAATACGGGAGCTTTCTAAAGCAATGGGCCTTCCCACATGGAATAAACCTTCATATGCCTGCCTTTTTTCCAGGTTCCCCTATGGAGAAAAAATTACGCCGGATAAGCTAAAAAGGGTGGCCAAAGCTGAAGACATTTTAAGGCAATATGGTTTTTGCCAATTTCGGGTGCGAAGCCACGGCGACCTGGCCAGGATAGAGTTCTTGCCCCAGGAAATGGACAAAGTTTTCGACGAGTCTTTTCGAAATACAGTGATAAGTGAATTTAAGAAGATAGGCTTTATCTATATTACCCTGGATTTAGCAGGCTATAGGTCCGGAAGCATGAACGAAGGACTGAAAGAGGAGGATATGGCACTTTGGAAAAATTGAGACATTTGCTTGAAAAGCTGAAGGCCGGGGAGGTAGCGGTTGATGAGGTATTAGAAGCTCTAAAAAACCTGCCCTATGAAAATCTAGGCTTTGCCTGTATTGACAACCATCGCAGTCTCAGAAGGGGTGTGCCAGAAGTAATATACTGTGCCGGCAAGACGCCGTCCCAGGTGGCAGAAATAACAAGGCACATGCTCAGAAACGGCAGTAATGTGATGGGAACCCGTGCCGACATGGCCACATTTGACAAGGTACGGGAGGTCGCTGAAGATGCTAAGTACTACGATGTTGCGAGGATTTTTGCGGTGCAGCGGGAGGAGCAGCCAAAGAACAAAGGCAAGATTGCAGTGGTAACTGCGGGCACTTCGGACATACCCGTGGCCGAAGAGGCTGCCGTGACTGCGGAGTTGTTCGGAAATCCTGTGGAAAGACTTTACGATGTGGGAGTTGCCGGTATTCACCGCTTGCTGATGAACATGGAAGTCCTTCGCCAGGCAAGAGTCATAATTGTCGTTGCCGGTATGGAAGGAGCACTCGCCAGCGTAGTCGGAGGCTTGGTAGACAAACCAGTGATTGCAGTTCCCACTAGTGTGGGTTACGGTGCACACTTTAACGGTTTGGCAGCTTTGCTCGCTATGCTAAACAGCTGTGCCAGCGGCATATCTGTTGTAAACATCGACAACGGCTTTGGCGCAGCCTATGCGGCACATCAGATAAACCGGCTGTGCGAAAACAATAATTAATGTTAAAAATGAGGGAGTGAGTACCATAAAAAGTTCGACTGAAAAAAACATCTTATACCTTGATTGTTTTTCGGGCATAAGTGGTGACATGTTTCTAGGTGCCATGCTCGACTTGGGCCTGGATGAAAAAGAGTTTTTAGCTGAACTTAAAAAACTACCCCTAAAGGATTATGAAGTGGAAATCAAAAAATCAATAAAGAAGGGCATTACCGGAACGGATGTCACGGTAATAACCAATGAACATCATCCCCATCGAGGACTTAAGGAAATATATGAAATCATCGACAATAGCAGCTTAAACTCCAACGTAAAAGAAAAGAGTAAAGAAGCTTTTTACAAATTGGCTTCAGTGGAAGGTAAAATTCACGGCAAATCTCCCTATGAAATCCATTTTCATGAAGTGGGTGCGGTGGATTCAATAGTAGATATAGTTGGCGCATGCATCCTAATGGATATGCTAGGCCCAAGCAGAGTTTGTGCATCTGCCATCAACGTAGGCTTTGGGACTGTTAAGTGCGCTCACGGTATTTTGCCGGTACCGGCGCCTGCCACTATGGAGCTTTTAAAAGGAATACCGGTCTACTCAGGAGAGGAGCCCGGGGAGTTTACGACACCAACAGGAGCCCTTATATTAAGTACATTCGTAGAAAAATTTGGTACAATACCTCCCGGAATTCCAGAAAAATCCGGTTACGGTTTAGGCAAAGCAGAACACAAGTCCCCCAATGTTTTAAGGGCAGTATTGATTAAATCATTGGATAATAGTGCTGATATACACAGCCGGGGCCTTGAAGAGGACCAGGTCGCATTTTTGGAAGCAAATGTGGACGACATGAATCCGGAGCTTTACGAGCATGTAATAGAGAGCCTTTTTCAAAAAGGGGCCTTGGATGTATTTCTCACACCGGTCATAATGAAAAAGAGCAGGCCCGGAATAAAAATAAGTTGCATCTGCACGCAGGATAAAAAACTGCTTTTATCTGAAACTATTCTGAGAGAAACCACTACGCTGGGTGTCAGGGAGTTGGAAGTTGCCCGCCTAAAGCTATCCAGGACAATTGAAAAAGCGAGCACCCCTTTTGGTGATATAAGGATCAAAGTATCCAAGATCGGTGATGAGATTGTCAGAGTTACGCCTGAGTACGAGGACATGAAAAAATTGGCCAAAAAGAACAATATGCCCTTGTTGAAGGCCTATGAAGAAATAAAGCCTTTCTGCAAGAAGTAGTAGTTTTTCTTGTAAAGCTGATTCCTTAGTGTTATACTAATTTCAGGTTTTATTGACAATAGCTTTCACAAGGCTAAATTTCTATGTGAGTCTTAACTAATTTAATAACATGGGAGTGTTTTATCGATGCCAGACAAAGTTAGAGTAAGATTTGCACCTAGTCCCACGGGCAGCCTTCACATAGGTGGTGCGCGAACGGCTCTTTTCAACCTGCTCTTTGCCCGTCACAACAACGGAACTTTTGTTTTGAGAATAGAGGATACCGACACCGAGCGGTCAACTGAAGAATCCGCAGCCCAGATAATACGCTCAATGAGATGGTTAGATCTTGATTGGGATGAAGGACCAGAAAAAGGCGGAGATTTTGGTCCTTACTTTCAATCTCAAAGACTTGAACTCTACAAAAAAGAAGTAGATAGGCTTTTAGCTGAAGGAAAGGCATATCGCTGCTACTGCACTCCAGAAGAGCTTGCCGAGCGACGGGAAGCGGCTTTAAAAGCAGGCAAGCCTCCGAAATATGATGGCACCTGCCGAAATCTTACTGCCGAACAAATTGAGAAATATGAAGCGGAAGGCAGGAAATATGCCATAAGGCTTAAAATGCCTGAAGAAGGTCAAACAGAGGTCAACGACTTAATCCGAGGCAGGGTAGTCTTTGAAAACTCGGTTTTAGATGATTTTATAATTGTAAAATCAAACGGAATTCCCACTTACAATTTTGCGTGCGTCATTGATGACAATGCCATGCAAATCACCCATATTATCCGTGCCGAAGAACATCTTTCAAATACACCCAAGCAGATACAGGCATATTTAGCCTTAGGATACGAAATACCACAGTTTGCCCACGTGCCGATGATTCTTGCACCGGATCGCAGCAAGCTCAGCAAGCGCCACGGTGCAACATCTGTGGAAGAATTTAGAGAGCAGGGATATCTGGCAAAGGCCATAATCAATTACCTCACCTTACTGGGTTGGTCACCTGAGGGGACGGAAGAAATCTTTGAAATTGACAAGGCCATAAAGGAATTTACTCTGGAGCGGGTAAACAAGACCGCGGCAATATATGATGTCAAGAAGCTGACTTGGATCAATGGCCACTACATGCGTGAACTGGACTCTGCTTTTGTCACGGAAGAGACAATACCGTTTATGATAAAAAAAGGAATAATTACCGAGCAGGAAGCCAAGGAAAAATTTGACTATATCAGGCGAATTGTTGAAATTTCAAGGGACAGGGCCAAAACTTTAGACGAGTTGGCAGATGCCATAGCTTTTTTCTTTAAAGACGTGTCGGAATATGAGGAGAAAGGCGTAAGAAAACATTTCACAAAAGAAAATGCCGCGAAGCTTTTAACCTTGGGGGCAGATGCACTGGAAAGATTAGATGACTTTACACTTGAAAAGACCGAGGCAACCTTTAGAAGCATCACAGAAGAGTTGGGACTCAAAGCTGCGGAAATAATTCATCCTACGCGCCTTGCTATCACCGGCAGGACGATAGGCCCCGGCCTTTTTGACATTATTGTACTGCTGGGCAGGGAAAAAACCGTAGAACGCATGAGAAGAGCTGTTAAATGGATCAGTGAAAATGTGGAGTCCTAGGAATAGAATGATAAAGGGATGTTGAAATGTTTTCGACTTTCAGCATTCCTTTTTTTTATTTGTAGCAGGATTTTTGATAAGTTTTGCATAATCATATAGAATAAAAAATAGAGTTTTCATATGATCTGGGAGGGTGTTTAGTGTTTGGAGAACTTGTAGGAGTAGTAATATCCATTTTTTTTGTGGCAATTGTCCTCGTATTGTCGGAATTAATAAGGAGACTGGGAAAGTTTAGCACGGAATTCACTCGCAAGTTTGTACATATTGGCGTTTCTCATTGGTGGCTAGTAGCCATGTTTTTAATAGGGGATATCCGCTATGCCCTAATTCCGCCAGTTATTTTCGTTTTTCTGAACTACTATTCTTATAAAAAAGAACTGATTAAGAGCATGGAAAGGGGTAAAGACAGTTCCGACCTAGGTACCGTTTATTTCCCAATATCACTCATCGTAATAATTATGCTCACATGGAACGGGGGTTTTCTGGGCGAAGATTTAAAACACCTGGGAGCTCTTGGCGTTTTAACCATGGGCTACGGTGACGGTTTTGCGGCGATAATCGGAGAAAATTTTGGGCGAAGGAAATACGAAATTTTTGGCAACCGAAAAAGCCTGGAAGGCTCCATAGCGATGTTTGGCTTTGCCTTTCTAGTCTCTGCCATTATACTTGGAAATAATATTAGTTTTGAATTCGATGTTTTCAGGATAAGTTTTGTGATCGCAGTTTTAGCAGCTATAATTGAGGCTATCACACCCTATGGCTTTGACAATCTTACGGTTCCCATATTTACTACTTTAAATGCCTACTATTTTGTAAAAGGAAGTCCAGCTTTTTTGTTCATATATATGGCCTGTATAGGCTTTGTGATCAGTTTTTTTATTGCCTATGCCGCTTACAAGAAAGAATCCCTGACTCTTGACGGTTCTATAGGTGCCACCTTTTTGGGCACACTCATGTATGCCACATCAGGCCTTTTCGGCTCAATCATGATGGTAGTGTTTTTCCTATCTTCCAGCATCCTAAGCCATTTTAAGAAGAATAAAAAAGGTAAGGCTGCCCGGCAGTTTGATAAAACAGGCCGACGGGATATTATGCAGGTATTCGCAAATGGCGGTGTGGGGCTTATCCACTCCATCTTGTATTACATTACAAAAAATCCTGCTTATTTAGTATTTCTAGGCGTTTCTTTTGCTGCCGCCAATGCAGATACCTGGGCCACGGAATTGGGTTTGCTAAACAAGAAAAACCCTATTTCCCTTAGAACCTTCAAGCCTGTGGAAAAAGGCACTTCGGGAGCCATAAGTCTGTTTGGCACCTTTTCGGCTTTGATTGGCTCTATGCTGATTGGGATATTTGCAACTTTCGGTTTTTCCTTATTAAACATAAACATAGCTGAACTAGGCCTTGAAGTTACCCATGCTTTTCAAATGGTAACTTTAGGCGGCTTTATAGGCTCCTTAATTGATTCAATATTAGGGGCTACGGTCCAGGGCGTTTATTATTCCCATGAACTTAAAGGAGAAACGGAGAAAAAAGAGTATAACGGCAGGCCCAATTTGCTCATAAGGGGCTTCGGCTTTGTAAACAACGATCTGGTCAACTTTTTGAGTATAGGAATCTCAAGCATATTGTTCTTGGGAATCGCTTAGCTATCTAGTATGCAGCTCAAAAAAGATTTAGATTGTGTTTCCAGTAAAAAGTTGCTGAAAAAAGTGGACAAGTATGGTATTGTAAAATAAAGCGACATATTGTCATAATTTTACCGGCAAGGAGAGGTTTTGGTGAATTTTTTCAGATTAGCTTTGTTTGGTGTGTTTTTGCTTTTGGTGGTCTTGCTGGTGCCCTTAGTTGCCGGAGAGCAAGGGCAACTGATACATGCAGTAGAGGGAGCTAAGGAAGTGGTTAATGGTGAAGTTGTCGAGGAGCCGAGTCCTGTAGATGAACCGGCAAATAATGAAGCTGTCGAGGAAAAGCCTTATCCCATACCGCCTGAAAAGCAGGAGGAAGAAGCCTTGTTTCCACGGAACATGACCGTTTTGAATGCAAGTGAAATAACAGCAGTGAACATCAGGGAACGACCGACAGCCGATTCAAAGAGCATCGGCATAGTATACGGGAACCTCATGCATGTAGATGTCATACAAAATCTAGACAACGGCTATTCGGAAATCTCCACGTGGGACTACGCAAGCATGAAAGATATAGTGGGCTTTGTCCCCACAGAGCTCCTGAAGACGGTTGAGCTGAATGAAAAATACGGGGTTGTAGTAAATCTCAGCCAGCAGAAGGTATACATATATGAGGATAATGTTTTGGTCAAGACATTTGCATGTTCCTCGGGCCTTGATGAAAACTACTATTACACACCAAAGGGGCTGTACAGGATAGGCGAACGCGGCGACTCCTTTTTCAGCCCGAAATACGGACAAGGGGCCTATCATTGGGTGAGGTTTAACAACAACTATCTCTTCCACAGCGTCCCCTTTGACGCAAATAGGAACATTATTGAAGAGGAAGCGGCCAAACTGGGACAAAAAGCCTCACATGGATGTATACGCCTGTCCTTGGATGATGCTCTGTGGTTTTACAACAACATACCCAAGGGCACCCCGGTATTGATTAAGGATTAAATCCTAATAACCAATTGTATTCCGTCACAAATATAAGTATCTTTGAAAAGTTAATGATTAAACCATTTATCGTAGAAGCTCTCATCGAGAGCTTCATAATTTTTGCCCTTTAAAAATTCTATAAACTCCTGCAAACTGACATTCTTGTACTTAAATGTCTCCAAATATGACCTTAAAAACTCAAGAAGCTCATCTTCACCTATTCTAATGCGCAGGTCTTCATAAAACAACACACCGGATACGTAGACTTCCGCAAAGTACTCGCCGTGACTTGTAAAATCAGGGAGAGGGTCCAGCATGTGTCGGGGATTGTTTTTTATAAAATCTATGGTGGTATCTACCTGCCTGCTGTAGTAAGACTCTCTTCCCGGCGTTCCGTAACGCTTTTCAAAATAGTACGCGGTGGCAAACTCGGTTATCCCTTCATCGAGCCAGGGTTCGTTTATCTGGTCATTTCCCACCAAATTGTACCACCATTGATGTGCTACTTCATGGGCAGTAGACCTTTCAAGGGAACTATTTCGGAGGCTGGCTTCCTGGTATCTGCCAGAGTCCATCATGATAAAAGTAGGAAACTCCATGCCGCCGGGATAGTAGTTGGCCTCGGCAATTCTAAGCTCTGGGTAGGGATATTTGCCGAAGGCTTCATTGAAAATTTTCAGAGCATATTTGGCCACGTTCAAGGCCATAAAACCGCCGCGCTTGTCTTCAGGATGAAAGTAGGATATGATCTTAATTCCGTCAACTTTTTCACTGGCAGTTTGATAATTGTTGCTGATGGCTGCTCCAAATTCGCGTATTTTGTCGATGGAGTACTCAAATACGGTCATGCTGCCCTTCGTATAATTATCCTCTAAGACCCCTGAAGCTGCAACGGTAAAGCCCTTCGGGACCGTAAAGCTTACGGTGTAGTCAGCAATATCGCTATAGGTGCAGTCACCCACAGCCTGGTGCCTGTCAAGGTTCCACCGTCCATCTTTGAAAACAGCCGGGATGGGATACCAATTGCCTAGAGATACGGTAATTTTGTCCTTGCCGAATTCCTGGTATCCAAAACGGAATCTAGCTTGGGGGACTGTGAGCTGAAACTCCATGAAGATAGTCGATATTTCTTCCGGATGTAAAGGATTATCTAAAGCTAGCTGAAGGATTTGGTCTTCCTGTATTAAAGACCAAGCAACTTCTCTGCCGTCCTGTTTTACTTCGATTATATCTAGGGCTCCAAAGCTGTAGCCCTGGGGAAAGGCACGATAAAAGTCCTGCCTAAAAAAGGGGACCCGCTCTGGACTGGAAAACATGTTGGGATAGAGATGAAAATAAAGTTCTTCCAGAGTGCTTCCGGTGTTATTCACATAGGTCAAGTCCATTTGGACCCGGAGTTGGTTTTTACCTTCATAGTTTACCTTAATATGGTAAACATGCCGCTCCGGGACCGAGTAATCCTTTTGGTACTCCTTTTGCTCCTCTACAAATTCCGCATCCGTTGTTGCCAGGGTGGCGGCAAAAAAGTTTTTTATAAGGACAAAAATGGAAAAAAATAATGCGGTTATCAGGATGATTACAAGAATCCTTTTCAAATCATATCCTCCTAATGCTATTCCATTTATTTCATTTAATTCATGTATATAACATTTCTATAAAAAAAAGATAAATCCTTTATAGGGCGCATAGCTTTACGTAACAATAAAATGCAATTAAATTGTCTTAGACAATATGAAACACGCTTAAAATACGAAATAGTAAAGCAGTTACATGTTATCGGCCAAAAAATCATATATAAAAAAGCTCGCAAAAAATGCGAGCTTTAAAGGTATCAAGGCATTTCCTTTCTATCATTTATGCCTTTCCACTTGACCCCAATACGTTTCTTATCTTGTGTTTTACCAACTGTTTTATGGCTTCCCGGCCTGCTCCCAGGTACTTCCGCGGGTCAAATTCCGACGGGTTTTCCACCAGGTATTTTCTCACCGATGCGGTCATCGCAAGGCGGAGGTCCGTGTCTATGTTAATCTTGCATACGCCCATGGTAGCAGCTTTTCTTAGCATATCCTCGGGAACACCTTGAGCACCGGGAATCTGGCCTCCGTACTTATTGCACAGCTCTACAAGTTCGCTTGGAACTGAAGAGGCACCGTGGAGCACGATTGGAAATCCGGGCAGCAACTCGGTTATCTTATCCAAACGCTCGAAATCAAGTTTCGGCTCGCCTTTAAACTTATAAGCTCCGTGACTCGTTCCTATAGCAATGGCCAATGAGTCAACGCCGGTTCTCTCTACAAATTCCACGGCTTCGTCAGGGTCGGTTAAGATAGCATCCTTTTCGGATACTTTTACAGCATCTTCGATACCTGCCAGTCGACCCAGTTCGGCTTCTACTACGACACCCCGCTCATGGGCATAATCTACCACCTGTTTGGTGAGCCTAATGTTTTCCTCAAAGGGATATTTTGAACCATCGATCATGACCGAAGTGAAGCCGTCGTCAATACAAGCTTTGCATATTTCAAAGTCTTCACCATGGTCAAGGTGAAGGACTATTGGCAGATCCGTGTCTTCAATAGCCGCTTCAACCAATTTCCTTAAATAAACTGGTTTTGCGTAATTCCTTGCACCTGCCGACACCTGCAATATGAGAGGAGACTTTTCTTCCTTGGCTGCCTCAACGATAGCCTGAATGATTTCCATATTGTTGACGTTGAAGGCACCTATTGCGTACCTGCCTTCGTAAGCTTTTTTGAACATTTCCTTTGATGTTACCAGTGGCATTTATTAACCTCCCAACGTATTTTTTATCATATACAAGTATATTATAAATTCCAGGAAAATAAAAGCTCGCTTGAATTCAAAATGAAGAAGGATACTCGGAAATAGAAATCGAAGTAATATCTAAATTGAAGGAATTTTAGGAGGATTCCTGATGGCAAAACTTGCTATTGGTGTGGACCTAGGAGGGACAAAAATTGCCACATGCTTGATGGACAAAGGTGGAAGGATTGTAAAGAAGCTCAGCGTCCCCACCCAGTCAAAGGAAGGTCCCGATGCGGTGATTTCCCGTATGAGATCCAGTGTGTATGAATTGATGGCAAAGGCAGGTGTTACAAAAAATAATGTTGTTGCAATTGGAATATGTTCACCTGGCCCTTTGGATACCGAGAAAGGTGTGGTGATTAGTGCACCCAACCTACCCGGATGGTCTGAAGTTCCCCTAAAAGATTTGTTCTACAGAGAATTTCAGCTCCCAATAGCCATGGAAAATGATGCAAATGCGGCAACGTTAGGGGAATATTTTTACGGTTCGGGAAGGGGCATGAAGAATTTCATGTACATTACCGTCAGCACCGGCATCGGAGGAGGAATAGTTACGGATGGGAAACTCTTTAAAGGCGCCAACGGAAATGCAGTAGAAATTGGCCATACTACAATAAATTTTAAAGGGCCATTATGCGGTTGCGGCAACAAAGGCTGTTGGGAAGCATACGCTTCGGGAACGGCCCTGGCCAGATTCGCCAAAGAAGCAATTGATAAAGGCAGGAAAACTATGATAAAGGACATTGAACAGGATTATAACAAAATAAAAGCAGAGCATGTGTTTGCTGCTGCAAAACAGGGGGATCACTTAGCCCGGGAGCTGCTGGTACAAGAGGCATATTTTTTAGGCGTAGGCCTTGCCAACATGGTGAATTCTTTTAACCCCGACTGCATTGCCATCGGTGGCGGCCTTAGCCATGAATGGGACCTATTTTATGAGCCCATGATGGATGTGATGAGGGAGAAGGCATTAAAGGCAAATTGGGAGAACTTAAAAGTAGTAAAAGCCAAACTTGGCTCTGATGCCGGCGTAATCGGTGCTGCAGTAACAGCTTGGGGATTGGTACTGACCGAGGTATAAAAGGCTGGTAATTTTCCAATCGGAAGCCTTTTAGCACCATAAAGTATTTGCCCATGGAGTGATATGCAACATGAAGATTGTTGTCTGCAAAAATCCGGAACAGCTTGGCTTGCAGGCGCAAGCTTGGCCTTGGATGGGCCCTTTTCCGGACGAAGGTTCTGCCTCCCTTCTGGATAAAGAAGTACTGGAAAAGCACTGCCAACAGATAGCTTGAAATACAAAAGCACTATTGAAAAAAGGCTTGCAAAGGTGATATATTATTAATAACAACAACTTACATACTAGTACTCAGCAGGTCTCTCTCAATTCCCAATCATCAGATGCAGTGCAAGGTGGAACTTGATGAATGATGTTTTGCATCGCGTTTTTAATTTGATTTATTTAAATAAAAAAATAAAGAATAAAGGTGATAAGGATGAAATTAAACATTTCCAGTTTAAAAGACAAGTCCTTTTGGCAAGACAAAGGATATCAGCTGCCAAATTTTGACATCGAGAGGGTAAAAGAAAACACCCTGAAAGCACCTATATGGCTGCACTTTGGAGCCGGCAACATTTTCAGGGCATTTCCCGCAGCAATGCAACAGGCACTACTTGATACGGGCCTTTCGGACAAGGGCATCATAGTATGTGAATCCTTTGATGAAGAAATCATACACAAGGCCTACACGCCCTACGACAACTTGAGCATAGTCGTCACCCTGAAAGCAGACGGTAGCATGGACAAAAAGATAGTAGCCAGCATAGTCCATGCAATAACCGCAAAGGCCAACATGGAAGAGCTGGAAAAAATCTTCACATCCCCGACGCTGCAGATGGTTAGCTTCACAATAACGGAAAAGGGATACTCCCTTATCGATGCAAGCGGAAACTACCATCCGGACGTACAACAGGACCTGCATGCAAATCACCAAAACCCCAAGACTCTTATGGGAATCATAACATACCTATGCTACAAGAGATACCAGGCTGGCAAGTATCCCGTTGCCCTGGTAAGCCTTGACAACTGCTCCCAGAACGGTTCAAAGCTGTACAGCGCCATAAAGACTTTTGCCGATACTTGGGTAAAAAATGGCCTGGTAGATGAAGGATTCTCGGACTATATAGCAGACCCCAAGCTGGTATCATTCCCCTGGACCATGATAGATAAAATAACGCCAAGGCCTTCTGAACAGGTAAAAAAGGTGTTGGAAGAAGACGGGATAGAAGATGCGGAAATCGTAAAAACCTCCAAAAACACGTACGTATCCTCTTTTGTGAATGCAGAAGAGACCCAGTATCTGGTGATAGAAGATGCTTTCCCCAACTCAAGGCCGCCTCTTGAAAAGGCCGGAATAATTTTTACCGATAGACAGACCGTGGACAAGGTAGAAAAAATGAAGGTAGGGACATGCTTGAATCCCTTGCACACCATACTTGCAATATATGGCTGCCTGCTGGGGCACACTTCCATTGCCGAAGAAATGAAAGACATACAGCTCAAAGCATTCATAGAAAAAACAGCATATGAAGAAGGCCTGCCTGTAGTAGTGGACCCGGGAATAATAAAACCCGAAGACTTCATCTATGAAGTAATAAACCAACGCTTCCCCAATCCCTTTGTACCGGACACGCCCCAGAGGATAGCTTCCGATACATCCCAGAAGATTCCGGTACGCTTTGGAGAAAC
>LSQX01099584.1_pt1 | contig 28827 bp, 20 predicted proteins | sample 654561 | NCBI WGS metagenome assembly LSQX01 (sample SAMN04489861, study PRJNA283612) | anaerobic digester metagenome | isolation source: 4 biogas reactors fed with cattle manure at either 37C or 55C with and... | place: Denmark: Kongens Lyngby | collected 2014
GGCTGCCAGACTCGAGACTTCATCAACGTTAAGGATGTTGCCCGGGCCAATATTCTGGCATTGAGATACGGCAAAAGCCGCATCTTCAACGTGAGCAGCTCAGCTGAAACCTCTGTCAATGACCTGCTCAGGCTGATTCAGATAGAAATCGGCTGCCAGGGCAAGGTAATACACGAAGCAGAGCGGCCGGGGGAGATCAGCCGCAGCCTATTGTCCAATCGGGAAGTGTTAAGGGCATTTAACTGGAAACCGGAAGTTGATTTAGAAAGCGGACTGCGGGAGACAGTGTCGGAAGTTAGAAAAACTGGTACAAAGCCCTCAAAGGGAGAGGCTTAGTCCTTGGCGAACTCCATTAGCAGGGGAGTGCTGCCCTGAGCAGGGAAGAAGGTGGAAAGCATGGCTGTCAAGGCTGCTGAGCTGGTTAAGGCATACCACGGCCGCAAAGTTGTTAATGAAGTCAGTCTAGAGGTCAATCAAGGGGAAGTTGTAGGGCTATTGGGCCCCAATGGCGCCGGCAAGACTACCACCTTCTATATGATCGTCGGTTTGGAGCGGCCCGACGGCGGGTGCATCTATTTGAACGGCGAAGATATCACCTCCCTCCCTATGCACCTCCGGGCACAGAGGGGTTTAGGTTATCTTCCCCAGGAAGCTTCAGTCTTTCGCAAGCTGTCGGTGGAGGAGAACATCAGAGCCGTTTTGCAGCTGATGGACCTGACGCCGGCAGAACAGAAACGGCGGCTTGAGCAGCTGCTCCATGAATTTGATTTGGAGCGGGTTCGCCACAGCAAGGCCTTCATGCTTTCTGGCGGAGAGCGGAGGCGTACCGAGATCGCCCGGGCTCTGGCTACCAACCCTGCTGTTTTGCTCTTGGATGAGCCCTTCGCGGGGGTAGATCCCATTGCGGTGGCTGATCTGCAGAACATTATTGCCCATCTCAAGGGCCAGGACTTGGGAATCTTGATTACAGACCACAATGTGAGGGAGACCCTGTCCATCACCGACCGGGCATATATCATGCATGAAGGCACGATTTTGGTTTCCGGCTCTTCAATAGATATCGCCAATGACGAAACAGCCCGCAAGTTCTACCTGGGAGAGCGGTTTAGTCTATGAGAATCCTTGATCGGTATGTGGCACGTGAGATGCTTGCTCCCATGTTTTTTGGCATCTGCGCATTCACCAGCCTGTTTGTGGGGACAGATATCCTGAATTTGGTCACCATGGCTATGGACCTGGGTGCACCCCTGACTACCGTGGGCAAACTTTTTGTCTTAAGGCTGCCCCAGATAGTGGTGTGGACCTTTCCCATGGCTGTACTGCTGGCAGTACTGCTGGCTTTAAGCAGGTTGTCGGCAAATAGCGAGATTGTGGCTATGAAGGCGGGGGGCTTGAGCTTTTATCGAATAGCTGTACCGGCCATAGTGATCGGCATCTTGATGACAGGCACAACCTTGGCCATCAATGAGCTGGTGGTGCCTGCGGCCAATGCTGAATATAGCTTGACCGAAATGGAGATGCGGGGACAAACCTTGCCCCGGATAACAAGGAATGTTATCCTTAGAAGGTACAGTGGCAATGTGCTCAGCTGGTTCTTGTACGCCGCCCGGTTTGACAGCCAGCTCCAGGTAATGGAAGATGTAACCATTGTCACTTTGAAAAAAGGCAAGCCGGAGGAAACGACCTACGCCCCCCGGATTATTTGGGATGAGAGCGGCTGGTTTATGGAAGACGGCGTTAGCCATTTCTATGATGACAGCGGCAAGACTGTTACCATGCGCTTCGCCGGCGGCAGGCAGCCGGTGGATATCGGGCAGAAGCCCCGGGAGATAATAGCATCACAGAAGCGGCCCGATGAGATGAATATTCGAGAGCTTGCCCGTCATATAGAGATCTTAAGGTCTCAAGGTGCTGAAACCCAAAAACTTGAAGTTGACTGGCATTTGAAGTGGGCGATTCCCGCTGCCAGCTTGATATTTGCACTGGTAGGCGCCCCCTTGGGCATGCAGTCACACAGATCGGCTTCTTCTGTCGGCTTTGGGCTCAGCATCATCGTCATTTTTATCTACTATGTGATTATGACCTTGGGATCAGCCCTGGCCCAGGGAGGATATTTGCCCCCTGTGCTGGGCGCGTGGCTGCAGAATATAACATTGGGGATAGTGGGTATCTATCTAATGAGGCGAGCTGGCCGCAAGTGAACAGATAGGCTGCTGGGAGGTTTTTGCGGGATTTCTAACTTGAGAGGTGGTGAAAGAGATGTATGGAGTGACGCTGATAGCGGTACTGGGCCTTGTAGGCGGCATCATCGCGTACATAGGCGACAGGATCGGCATGAAGGTAGGCCGCAGCCGCCTAAGCCTCTTCGGCTTGCGTCCTAAGCATACATCGGTGATCGTCACCATCTGTACAGGAGTCATCATTGCGGGAGCTTCCATTGCTGCCCTGACCATCGCCTCCCAGGACGTGCGGACGGCGCTGTTCCACATGAAAGAGATTAAAGAGGCCCTGGCTAACAGTGAAGCCCTCTACCAGAGCACCAAAGCCCAGCTGGATGAAGTAGAACTCCAGTTAATCGAACAGGAAAAGCAGGCAGCTGAGCTCACAGTGCAGATTCAAGAGAAAACCAGAATGTACGCGGATCTCGATGAACAGCTGCAGACTGTTGTCCTTCAAAGGGACGCAGCCCAGCAGGAACTCAATGATGCCCGAAGTGCCCTAGAAGGTATTACAGAGCGGTATGAAGCGACTAAACTTCAGTACGATCAGGCCCTTAGCGATCTGGAAAGGGCAAAATCTGAGCTGAACACTACCAGGACGCAGCTGCAGGAGGCCGTCACCCAATTGGCCAGGGAAGAGCAGCGCTATGACAATATGAAACAGATCAATGAGCGGCTGGATGCCCGGATCAGAGAACTGCAGGAAACCGAGGAGCGGATGCGGGAGCAGATGGCAGTGCTGTCTGAAGAATATGAGAGCTATATCCGCCGCCAGGAAGGGATTATTATGGAGGCCACCAGGCGGCTGCAGGAGATTCAGCAGGGGGATTTCGCTTTCCAAAGCGGCGAGATCCTGCTGGCCACCATTATCGATGGCGGTATGTCCCAAGACCAAGTGCGGTCAGAGCTTTTGACCTTCCTGCGGCAGGTGGACCGGCTGGCCCTAGAGCGGGGTGCCAGCATCGAAGGCAGGTCCAGTGCCGTTAAGGTGCAGTCAGAGGAGCACTTTAACCAAGTGGTGGAGGCACTGGCTCTCCAGTCAGAGAAATTCGTGGTGCGGGCTGTGTCCATCAGCAACACCTTGGTGGGCGATCCGGTGATCGTCAGGCTGGTACACTTCCCCAATCAGCTGATCTACCGGAAGGGGGATGTTGTTAGCTCCACTGTTGTGACAACTAAGCTTCCCGCCGAGATCGAGGCTGCCCTGCTTGAGCTGCTGCAGGATGTAAGTGCAGCAGGAATCGAACAAGGCATGATCACCAAGGCCGACGGTTCAGTTGGCGACGTCAGTGTTGATGATTTCTTGAACGCCATGGCAGAGGTCCGCCGCCTGCGGGGGCCGGTAGTGGTAAATGCTGTTGCTGATATCAACATCTGGACTGCCATCGGCCCTTTGAAGGTGCGGCTGACGGTAGAGCCGGCTCCAGATGAGCCAGCGGAATAGATTATCAAGCTCTGAATAGCCCCAGGCAATTGCCTGGGGTTTTCTATTATTGCCGCCCTTGGCAGGATGTTGCCGCCTTACCGGAAGTTGCAGCCGGTTGGCTAGTAGGGATCATTCTGCCCCTTCCCGAAGAACTAAGAGTGGAAAGTAGAAGCCCAAACAGGCGCCAAAAGGGGGGTATGCCGGTGCATCGCCGAACTGTAATTTTGCTGCTTGCATTGCTTATCGTACTGACTGCAGGGACAATACCGGCAGCTGCAGCCTCCTTTGATCTCTTACTGAAGGGCAGCTGGGTCTACGCTGACCTAGCTGTGCTAGCCGATGGAGGGCTGCTGGAGGGCTTTCACAGCGCCCAGGAGTTGGCAGAAGTGTATCCCCTGACGAGGTACGAAGCAGCACTCCTGATTGGGGATCTGTTAATGCCTGCAGCGCAAGCAGGCTCCCAAGCCGGCATATCTGCCGACACCTTGATGTGGAGAATGCTCGAGAGTAAAGGCGGGGATCCGTCGGTGCAGCTCTCTTCGGAGGTTGTGGCTCAAACCCGCCGCGCTTCGGAGGCTGCCTCCAGGGCACTGGCCAAATTAGCTCTGGAGTTCGCTGCTGAGCTGCACACCTTGGGAGTCACCGACGGCGATTCACAGGAAAGCCTCTTTACCCTGATAGCGAGGGGCGGGCCGCCAAGCTATTCAGGTTCCAAGGACTCAGGCCCCAACGACTCCAAGGCCATTGCCCAGTTGGGAGCCGCAAGGCTGGTCAGCGGCTTATCGGGTGCCTCTTGGGGCAAGAACGGATTTACCTTGTCAGATGAGCTGATGGTAGAGATTGTACCCATCCGTACCAGTCCATTTGTTGAAGTGGATGAGATGGTGGGCCGGCGGAATCCAGCTCCACCTTGGGCAGGCTTGGCAAAAGCATCCCCGGCTGACACTGCTGCGCCGGTGGAGGAGGCCTATTCGCCGATAGAGGTCTCAGCTCTATTTGAACAGTTAGATGAAGAGGAGCGGCACATGCTGCAGGCGGCTTTGGAGCCCTCTGATCAAAGAGCAGATGACGGGGCAGCCGCAGATGAAGCCAGCTTGAAGCTTGCCGCTAATATGACCGAAGGCCGTCCCACAGGGCTGTTGACGTCATATTTCCTGAGCAGAGTATCCAATGACTAACGCTGCACATGACAGCTGGCCATATCAGACCGCGGATCCGCGGTCTTTTTTTGCGTCTATCGGCGGCAGAAAGGAGGAATTTCAACTTATGCATCGTAGAAACATGAGTACATACTCTATATTGCTCCCCTAGACGCTGCCTAGATTATCTACCATCAAGGAACAGTTTTCCCAATGATTTGTGATTTGTATACCATATGTTCCAGAAAAAGCTAGTTCTTTTCTGAGGCCCTAGGAAGGATTTTAATCCGACCAGACGAAATAATAGTAATACAGGTAAACTATGCCTAATTATGCCTATCATGAGCAGGTGGCATAGAAAGGAGGTGCACCCCCCGAGGAGAACACGACTGTTCGCAAAGATAGGCATAGCAGAGTTCCAGTCTAATTCCGCGGGTAATCTGTGAGGAAACAAGGTCACTCACTCGTAGAACCCCGGATCTGATATGGAACTCCAGTTGGTAAGGAGAGAAGATCAAAAGGGGGTTAAACAGGATGAAAAGAAAGGTATTCGCGTTACTAGTAGCGACAATCATGGTAGCTACAATGATTACGCCCGCATTCGCCAATATGCCCTTTGCCGATGTTCCTAAGGATCATTGGGCATATGACAGCGTAGCTGAACTGGCTGCTGCCGGCCTAATCATCGGCTACCCAGATGGTACTTTCAAGGGAGAAAGACAGTTCACCCGTTACGAGATGGCCATGGTATTCGCCAGAGTGCTGGGCCGGTTGGATACCCTCATCGCCGCTGAAGTAGGCGCAGAGGTAAAAGCCGGTGTCCAGGGGCTGGAGGATGAAATCTATAGTAAAGTAGCCCAGGCCCTCGTAGAGGAAATGGCCAAGGTCAAGGCTGAGCTCGCTGCAGCCGTCGAGGACGAGGTTGCCAAGATAGAGCTGCCGGCTCCGGAAATTGTGGAGCGGGTAGTCGTGGAGCAGCCTATTGAGAAGGTCATGCCCTTTGAGCTCACCGATGAGGCTAAGGCTGTAATTGCCAGTGTGGCTGCTGACGCAGTAGCTGACAATGTGGCCAAGCTGGAGCCCAAGGTTGTAGAGAAGATCATTGAGGCTGAGCCAGAGATCACCGCTAAGGATCTGGCCGGACTTCTCGGTGCTGTGGCAACTGCCCAAACCACTGCTGACCTGAATGCAGAAGAAATCGCAGCACTGAAGGCAGACGTAGCTGCCGCCAGAGCACTCCTTGACGAACTGGCATTCCAAGTAGAAGTCAAGGATGCTGTCCTTCGGGTGACCGGCCTGAAGGCTGATATGGCTAACGAGAAAGCCGATGCAGCTCAGAAGACTGCTGACACCGCAACCAAGCAGGCATTGGCTGCTTTGCAGGCTGCCGAGGATGCAGGCGCTGCTGCAGACGCTGCCAATGCTGCCATTGCTGAAGCCAACCAGGAGATCCGCAATCTGGCTCTGGCCATTGCTGCTCTGGAAGGCGATGTGAACGCTGTTGCCGCTCTGTTGGAGAGCACAACTGCTGCCATGGAGATGGAGATCGCTGCTCTCAGCGAGGAGTTCGGTGCTGAACTAGCAAGCCTCGGTGTCAGAGTTGCCGATCTGGAGAACATCGTGGCTGATCACGGCGCCCGCATCGATCTCTTGGAGTGGGAAGTCCGGCAGCTCGACGAAGCTACCGCTGCCAACGCCGCTGAGATCGAAGGCCTGAAGGCTGCCGATCAGGAACTGGCAGACGACATTGCCTACCTAGAGACTGAGCAGACGCTAACATCAGCTATGCTGAAGATAGTGGACCGTGAGCAGCAAGCTACCGCTGCTGAGTTTGCCGCTTTCAAGGAAGACCATGAGAAGGTAAAACTCTCCGGTTCCACTGAGACTGTATTCGAGAACATCGGCATCGTCCTCGGAGATCCTGATGCCGAGTGGCCTGAGGATGATGACGATGATGACGATGATGACGATGATTGGTACGTCTACCGTGACCCGCGGGATAGGGACGATGATGAGATCTATCAGCGCAGTTCAAAGCTGCAGCAGAAGTTCACCCTCAATCTTGAGGCTGTTCCTGCTGATGACGTTATCGTGAAGGCCACATTGGCAAGCACGGCGAACGTGCTCGGAGATGCGGATGACGAGAAGACGGAGTTCAACCTATCCGACATTGCGCTGGAACTTGAGACAAACAAGGCCCTGCGGTCTCTGTATGTGGGTGAGCGGGATGAGGCAGACATAGCTGCCCGGTACAATGAGTTCATCATTAACCAGGAGCCAGGTGATCATGAAGTCGTCGCAGCAAACGTGGTGCTGGGCGCTCTTGACACCGAATTCCAGGTGTTCCGGCCGTGGGACTGGGACGATCCAGTATCTCCTGAGTATGGTGCGTTGGTCAACGCTGCATACAAGTTGAGCGATGCCTTTGTCATCGACTTGCAGTATGCAAGAGCAACCTTTGATGATACCGCTGGTCCGGTTCGCGCTGTAGCAGTAGACGACTGGGCCTACAGCATCGGGTTGCGGGGCGACCTGAACTTCGCTGATTACAAAGTCGCATATGCCGCTAACGATGATGATACCGCTGCCTACATGATCAACGTTGGCAAGGCATATGGGCCCGCGCCTGCTGAGGATGAAGATGATCTCAGGCCTCAGTGGGATGTGACTTACAAGGCAGTCGATGAGGGGTATGAGACTTTCTTGACTGCGGAAGACGTTGCATACTATGCCACAAACCTCTCTTTGAGTGCTGACAACTTCGACCTGCTGGGTCTGAAGGTAGGCGGCGCCTATGCAACTAGGGAGGCTTATGCAGGGACCACAGCAGCAGATGTAACAGCCATGAAGCTGACTGCTAAGAAGGGTGACCTCTTCGGAATGCCTCTGACAGTTAGCGGTCAGTACGCCAACATCGATAATAAGGACATCGAGGACAACAGCAGCTTCCTGATGAAGGTAGCCTATGAGCCCACCTTCGGCAAGCTGAAGCTCGGCGCCAGCTACGAGTACACCAACAATGCCATTACCGGCGATTTCGATAATCCCGATAAGTGGCTAGCGAGTGTGGAGAATGCTGGTGAGGCAACGGCAGAGTCGACAGTGGCACTCAACGCCGAGTATCCAGTAGAGATTTGGGATACAACCATCACCGGATTCGTAGGCTATGAGAACCGCAACTCCGATTGGAAGGGCGATAATGGCCGGGAGTATGTGGATCCGCTGATGACCTACAGAATCAGTGCGGACAGAGACTTTGGCGAGACTAACCTCTTCGCCAGCTACCAGCTCCGGACCGGTGGTCCAGAGGACCGTGAGGGCGAGTACGCTAAGAGGGACAAGATCGCTGAAGTCAAGCTGACCCATCCAGTAATCGATGATGTGGCTGACTTGGTACTGGGTTACCGGTATGTAGATGTCGAGGCCTACAATGAAGATTACGACTACACTGTCAACGAGGTAAATGCTGGTCTCAAGTTCGAGTTCTAGTATTTGCCTGAAGCAGTAAGTCAACTAATACCCCCGGGAGCACCTCCCGGGGGTGTTATATATCTAGGGAGTATAAGGAAGTGACTGATGACCATGGACTGCACCTGGAAAACCAATGTAATCGCCATAGATCCTGGAACAGAGAAGTGCGGCTTAGCTGTGCTTGATGAAAGCGGACGTGTAATTGTTCAGGAGATCGTGGAGGCAGACAAAGTTGCCCAGCGGACAGCGGCAGTGGCCAAGGAGTATGCCCCGGCGGTGATGGTCATCGGTGATCGGACGGGGTCAAGGAAGTTTCTAGAAACGCTGGAAAGGGAAGGTATTACCGGGCTGGTGGAGAGAGTTGAGACAGTAGATGAACATCTGACCAGCCAAGAAGCTCGCAGGCGTTATCTCGAGCAGCGCCGGAGCCGTTCCTTGATCTATAGGATTGTACCCTTGGGTATGCAGGTTCCGGACCGCCCCTACGATGATCATGTCGCGGTTATCCTTGGGGAACGGTACCTCCGCCAGCGGGGCAAGGAGCTGCAGTAGCATGGAGATGGTGTATCTGATCCTAGGTTTAGATTGGCCATAAATTGGCAATAAAGGTCTAGTTGGCAACTAAAAGGGTTTTCTGGCAAGAGTAGAGAAATATTGCAGGGTATCATATTGTAGTGGGGATGAGTGCAGGTGAGCGGCGAGTCCCATGCTGACTAGATGCGGCCGCTAAAGGAGGGGTCCAATGCTGGCAGCCTTACGGGTGCGAGTAATAGGCATTATCTGCTTGATCATGGCCTTCAGTTTGGGCCTCAACTTAAGCGCGCCCGTGTTTGGAGAAGAGCTGCAGAGTATTGATGTACCTTTAGGGCATTGGAGTTATGCAGCGGTAGAAAGCTTGAGCGATACGCCTTTGGTGGCAAAATCAGAAGTCCTCTTTGACAGCCGAACATCTATCACCCGCTATGAAATGGCCATGCTGATCGCCAAGGTGCTGACCCGCCTGGATGGTATGGGAAATAGCGGGCGGGAACTGACTGGCAGCATACCCAGCGGTGCTGAGAAGCATGTATTGGAGGAGCTCTTTGCTGCGGCCAAGCAGTCTGACCTGGGCAAGGGGACTCTGACTGAGGAACACTTGGAGCTCATCAAACGGCTGGTGGATGGCTTCAACAGCGAGCTGCGGGCGCTGGGTATCATCAGGCCTGCCATTACTGCAGCTGATTATGACCTGCTGCTGGATCCCTACCAAAGGCGGGATGATATGCTCCCCTTAACTGGCAGAGACAGCAGTGATGACCCATTCCGGTTTAGAAGCTGGCGAAGCGTGATCAGCTCCGACAGCACTGTACTGAGAAGCGGCGATTTGGAACTGGGGGTCAGCATCAGCACACTCCTGGGTGAAACCGATGACTTCTACGATCCGTTGGTTGATGAGGATTCCAGGGAAGCGAGATCAGTTACCGCTTTGGAAGGCAGGCTGCAGGTTTCACCAGGAGTCAGGGTGTTGGGCGAGTATGCTGCCAACCCCTCATATTCCGACGATGCCAGCTCTATGAGAGTGGGAGCGGAGATGAGGCTGGGAGATGTTGAGGTAGGCGCTAGCTACAGGAGCGTAAGGCCCCAATTCGATCCGCTGCTGACAGGGAGAACGGAAGGCCGGGAATCGACTGGATATGAGGTATCGCTGCAGTACCGGGATGTGGTGCTGAGCACAGGGAGAGCGAGGCAGACGACTGTTGGGGGAGATGCCGAACCGGAGACTGTGACTTCCATTGGCCTTGAGTATGGCCTCAGTGATGGCCTTGTGCTCCGTGCCAATTATGAATACGTAGATATTGATCAGCTGGCTGGGGAAGATAGTGAAGCCGGCAGTACCAGGCGGAGCAGCAGGGTAGGCGTTGGAGTCAGTATCCCCACAGGCAGCGTCAGCTTGGGCTTTCTATATGATCAGGAGCCGGGTTCAGGCCGCCTTTCTCCCAGGGGGGCCAGCGCCGACATCGCTCACGAAGTGCCGTGGGATTCCGGATCGGTGCTGCAGGCAGGTGTAGCGTTGGAAGACTCCGATGAGAACCAGAAAACTACCAGCCTTAGTCTGGGATATAATTATCGGAAGGAGGCAGCGCTGGTTTTAGGGTATAAGATGATTGACTTTACTGAGCCGGGAGACACCGAAGATGGAAAGTCGGAGAATATTGCCACTGCTGAGCTGTCAATCAAATTTTAGGATGGAGAAAGCTTATTGATTCGCGTTCTGGCAGGGAAGGGAGAGTCGGTCCATGAAAAAAGCAATTGCCCTTAATCTGGTGGTTTGTCTATTAGGTCTTTTTGCTGTGCCGGCGTGGGCACAGGCCAACACTCCGTTGGAGAATGTTAGGCAGCTGGAGGTTATGCTGTACGGACAGGCACAGGGTGGAGCACTGATTGAGCGGATTGAAAGGCTGGAGCGGGATGTCTTTGGTGAAAGCAAGACAGGACCGATTCTAGTCCGTGTTGATAACCTAACAGCATACCTTTCCAGCGGCATCGGCGGCGAGAATTCTCTGAACCTCAAGCTCAATGCTATTGAGTGGATGGTGTATCAGGAGGTCAGCACGGGGCAGCCGCTTTACACCCGCCTGGACCGGCTGGAGTCGGCCATGTACGGCACCACTCAGACAGGTTCAGTGGTCTCCCGTATAGACGAACTCTTGATGATGGTCTGGGCCACGGACAAGTTGAATGTCGATGTGGTTACGGTCCCCAAGGAGACCCTAGTCAAGATCAAGCTGCTTACCGAGCTGGACAGCTCCAAGAATAAGGTCGGTGATTCGGTTAGATACCGGGTAATGGATGATGTTGTTATCAAAGACCGGTTGGTCATCGCAGCTGGCACCGAAGGTGTTGGAAGAGTCCGAGAAGTGAGCACTGCCAAGCGTTTGGGCCAGGATGGGCGACTGGTTGTGGACTTCGGCACACTGGCCGCCATTGATGGGAGCTCTGTGGCTTTGGTGGTGGAGGAGAAGGCCACTGAGAAGAACAAGTCCTTGGAGCTTGCCGCCGGTGCCGGCATGGCGGGAGTTATCCTGCTCGGCCCCATCGGGTTGGCCGGCGCATGGTTTGTAAAAGGCAGAGATGTGGTCATACCCATGGGGACAGAATTTTACGTAGAAGTCATGCGGGATGCCCGGGTTTCGGGACTCTCTTTGATACCCGGTGTTTAAGAGGTCTATTTAGCGAACCAAGAACTGCTGGCGCAGCTGGTAATCTATCGGCTGCGCATTTTTTGTCTACCGGCGCACTTGGGCTTGGGGATGGCAGGCTTGGGCCGGCCGGAGGATAAAGGCCAATGGTGTGGAATACTGTAGAAAGTGCCCTTTACCTCACCATATATTCAGTAGCTTAGAAAGGAGGGGTATAGTGGCGGAAGTTGAGCTATTGGCCATTACCCCCGATGCTGAGAAGTTGATTGAGCTTGCAGGGCGGACCTGTTATCTATCCCATGATCGGAGTCAGCCCGGCAGTGAACAGAGATTTATCCGCATGCTGCTTCGCCACGAGCACCTATCGGTGCTGGAGCATGCTTATGCCACCTTTCGCATAAAGGGCGGGTCCCGGTCTTTCACCCATCAGATTGTGCGGCACCGCCTGGCGTCTTTTTCTCAGCAGTCACAGCGGTATGTCTCCGAGGATAACTTCGAGTACGTGGTGCCTCCAACAATTGATGCCAACCCAGCTGCTCGGGAGCGTTTTCAAGACCTAATGGAGGAGATCAGAAAGGCCTACGGAGAGCTGCAGGAAATGGGTATTACCAAGCAGGATGCCCGCTTTGTTCTGCCCAATGCTGTGACCAGTGAAATTGTAATCTCAGCTAACCTCAGAGAGTGGCGGCACATATTCACTGTGCGGTGTGACCAGGCAGCCCAATGGGAGATCCGCACAATCTGCATTCAAATGCTGGTGCTGCTGCAGAAGGCAGTGCCAACGGTATTCTCTGACTTTATCATCGATAAGGATCGCATGACGGCCAAGAAAGTGACGCCGGAAGCGTCTAAGTAAGCGGCGGACAGTACTATGGCCTGGGCAGAGTGGGCTGTCTTCGGCCTTTTTCATAGGTTCTGGCACCCTGGCTGACGAACCATCGACTTGAGTACACTAAGCCAGCCGCCTGAGGGCGGCGGCTGGTGGTGAAAGGAAGATGTACATGGATTTCATGACCTATGTTGAGCAGTATAAAGAGGAAATCATCAAGAGCACCCAAGGACTGCTGCAGATTCCCAGCATTGAAGGGACTCCTGGACCAGGGATGCCCTTGGGAGAAGATGTGAACAGGGCCCTTGAGTATGTTCTGGAGCTCAGCCAGCAGCTGGGGTTCAAGACCAAGAACCTAGATGGATATGCCGGCTATGCCGAGTACGGCTCCGGTGACGAGATGCTGGGGATCTTGTGCCATCTGGATGTAGTGCCTGCAGGTGAAGGGTGGACTAAGCCTCCCTTTGAAGGAGTAGTAGAAGATGGTAAGGTGTACGGGCGGGGTGCCACAGACAACAAAGGGCCCACTATCAGCGCCCTGTACGCCCTCAAGGCTGTAATGGATGCAGGGATCCCACTGCAGCGGCGGGTGCGGATCATCTTCGGGACCAATGAGGAATCGGGCTGGCGGGGAATCCACTACTACAGCCAGCATGATGAGATGCCGACCATGGCCTTTGTCCCCGATGCTACATATCCGGTGGTCAATGTGGAGAAGGGCATAGTCCATGTGCGACTGCTCAGTTCAGGCAAGGCTGCCCCTGGGCCTGGAGATGCTAAGGCACTTAAAGTCTTGGAACTGCAGGGAGGCCATCGGCCTAACATGATCCCAGGCAAATGCACCTGCCGGCTGAGCGGGGATCAAAGTGCTCTTGAGCGGGCAGCGGGGATCGCCAAAGCCTTGGCTGAAGAGCCCTATCCTCAGGTAGAGGCCTCTATTGATAGCGGCGTGCTGACTCTGGCCGTCACAGGGTTAGCCGGCCACGGCTCGACTCCTGAGTCCGGGATCAACGCAGCTGCCTACATGCTCCAGGCACTGGATAGGATCATAGATGCTGGCTATAGCCTGGATTCGCCTGCTGTCACCCAGCTTGTTAAGCTGGTCAGTGCCCATATCGGGTTGGAGACCGATGGCAGTTCATTGGGGATTGGATTTAGTGATTCGGTGTCAGGCCACCTCACGGCAAGCATCGGGGTACTGAATTACCAAGATGGCCGGGCATATGTCGATGTGGATATCCGCTACCCAGTGACCAAGCAGCAGGCAGAGATCGTGGGCCCCATAGAAGCAGCCGCAGCGAAATTCGGAATCAGCGTAGAGCCGGGACACAGCCAGCGGAGCCTCCATGTGCCGGAGGACAGCTTCCTGGTACAGCAGCTTCTCGCGGTCTATGAGAAGTATACCGGCAAGCAGGGTAAGCCTTTGGCCATCGGTGGAGGTACCTACGCCAGGGCCCTAGACAACGCTGTCGCCTTTGGGCCGGTTTTCCCGGAGGATCAGCGCAATGTTCACCGGGAAGATGAATACGCAACGGTTGAGGAACTTCTCCGCAATACAGCCATCTTCGCTGATGCTATCCGCCTCTTGGCAGGCGAGTAGCCATTGTCAGCTTAGATACATAGCGGAAGATTAATAAGACATCAGGCCGGAGGGCTGCCTCCGGCTCTGATCTCTTCCTAGCCGTGCTGATGGTAGAATCCGTGTGGTATACTTATTCTGAAGTGATACCAAAAATGAACTGGTGTTTGACGGGAGGGAAGGCGTATGACAAATCCCCGGATCCACTTGGAGGACTTACTAACACGCCGACAAGACCTAGCGCCCTTAGCTGAATCCATCTGGTCGGCATATACAGTGACGGAAGCAGCCTATGCATCAGGCAAGAAGCTGCTCCTCTGCGGCAACGGCGGCAGTGCCAGTGATGCAGAGCACATTGCAGGAGAGCTTTTGAAAGGGTTCTTGAAAAGGCGCCCCTTGGATACTGCCCTCAAGCAGCGCATAGCTGAAATAGGAGGTGCCGAGGGTGAGAGAATTGCCGGCATGCTCCAGCAGGGCATTCCCGCCATTCCGCTGGTTTCCCAGGCGGCGATCGGCACTGCCGTGATTAATGACATTCATGGCGACATGATCTTTGCCCAGCAGGTCAACGCCCTGGGTCAAGAAGGTGATGTCCTCTGGGGCCTTTCCACCTCTGGGAACTCCCAAAACGTGGTCGCGGCAGCCATTGTCGCCAAAGCCAGGGGCATGAAGGTTGTGGCTTTCACCGGCGAAGGCGGAGGCGCCCTGAAGGCCTATGCAGATGTCCTGCTCAATGTTCCTTACTCCGAGACTTACCTGGTGCAGGAAGCCCATCTGCCGGTTTATCATGCTCTGTGTGCCATGTTGGAGGAGCGGTTCTTTCCAGTGTAGTCCCTGGAAAGTAACAGGTGCACCAAGGCGGGCAATAGAGCAGCGGTGCAGCATATGTGAAGAGAAGTCTGTGCTTGCGGCAGCAGTGTAGGGGGAAGTATTGTGCAGCTGGCATTACCTAGATACTATGCAAGAAGGCTATGGCGGGCAGTCATTGAATTTGAGCTCTTAGAAGAGGGAGACCGGGTGCTGGTGGGCTTTTCCGGAGGCAAGGACAGTTCCTTTCTCCTCTATGCGCTGCGGGTGCTGCAGGAAAACTCGCCCTTCCGGTTTGAACTGGGGGCTGTACATGTCGATTTAGGATTTGATACACCTTCCGATGTGCCCCTTTTAGAGGATTACTGCCGTCAGCTGGATGTTCCCTTGATTGTCCAAGAGACCCAGATTGCTGAGATCGCACTGCACAGAAGGCGTGAAAACCCTTGTTCCAGCTGTGCCTACTTCCGCCGGGCGGTGGTGAACCAGACCGCTGCTGCCCACAGGTACAACAAGGTGGCTTATGCCCATCATCACGATGATGCAGTGGAGACTTTTCTCATGAGTCAATTATACTCGGGCAGGCTGCAGACCTTCCTCCCCAAGTCTTATTTGGAGAAAACCAATGTGACGGTGATCCGCCCTCTGGTTTATCTCCGAGAAAGGGAGATCAAAGAGTTTATCGAGACACTGCCGTATAAGCCGATGCCCAGCCCTTGTCCCATGCAGGGGAGAACCCATCGGCATAAGGTAAAGGATTTAATTGAGGGGCTCACTAGGGAGAATCCCTTTGTATATACTAATTTGGCAGCCGCTATGCGGGAGGATCCGGCAGCGGAGCTCTGGCCGCGGGCTGCTGGTCGAGAGGAAATGCGGAAAAAACATCGGCGGATTATGCGTCCTGCCGCAGGGGATGATGACCCACAGAGCGAATGATTCCCCGATTAAGGTTTGACTTTCCTTGGCGATAGTGCTAAGATGAAGCAAACCTATGGGGCGAGCTCTTGGTTACTCCGACCGTTCTGCGGGCTGCAGATCGGTCGGAGTTTTGGCAATCGGGCCCCTTGTATACTGTGTGTCGAACGAGGAGGTCACAACAAGCATGCTGTCCGAAGTTGATGAGAACCGAATTATAATTGGCCGGACACCTTGTCGGGTGCCTGCCGACCTTTTTAAAAGCGATATATTCCACAGGGTGCTGAAACGCTTCGTTGCCCGGCTGATTCGCCATGATTCGCCCCATCTGGGAGCAATCAAGCATTTCCGCCGGGACGAGCAAGAAGGCGCTGACGGTTTTCCCTATGATATAGAGCTCTTGACCAAGTTTTTCATGTTCCTATCGATGCAGTCTCTGGATGAAGTCATTGAGGCTTTGCCAATGCTGGCCCCGGTGGCTGAGCTGCATTTGGAACTGTATGACTTTGTCGAGGAGTTGTATGATTTTTGGCGAGGCCATGAGCGCTACCTGATTTACGAAGACGCTTACGGTCCAAGGACTGATACCTACACCAGGCATCAGCACTTCATTCAGATCAATGAATCGATGAAGGACTTGGTCCTGGAGGCCTATCGAAACATCTGTACTAACCTCACTGGCCGGGTGCCCATGGTTTACCGGCAGCTGCCTGCTGGCGCCGGTGTAGGGATTCTGACTACCCGCATAGACTGGCAGATACCTGGGGAGGCCTATGCCGGCTTGACGGAGATCCCCTTTGTTCAGCTTTTGGTCATAGTCCCGCCTTTGGTGTATTATCCGAAGCGGAACTACCGTTCCGGGATGTTTAAGCCTGCTGAGCGCAACCCCTTGGAGGGTGCTGCCTTCGATGCCGAGGATTGGGTCTGCTACCCTGCCAAGGTGGGCGAGATCCTGATGTTCATCTACTTCCACAAGCGGTATCTCAGCCTGGGCACCAGCCTCTCCAATCTGCTGGAAATGGCGGAGGCCCATGAAGTTGAGGGTAGGAAACCCGATGCCATCTTGGTATTTGGCGTCGAACCTGAGATCCTAGGCAATGATGAGACTGTCTACTATGAAGACAAAGCCAATGGAGTGATAGTGGGGATCATCGGCCGGTCAGAGCGGGTCGACTATTTTGGCTACCTCAAGAAGATGGCACTGACCCTGCATAACTTGCTCCAAATCGACAGGGGCAACTTGCCGATTCACGGGGCGATGGCCAATATTGTCCTTAGAGACGGACACTGTGCCAATGTGGTGCTCATGGGGGACAGCGGAGCCGGCAAGTCGGAGTCCCTGGAGGCACTGCGGATCTTGGCTGATGAGCACTTACGGGATCTGACTGTAGTCTTCGATGATATGGGGACCCTGCAGATGCGGGATGGGCGGGTAGTTGGCATCGGAACAGAGATAGGGGCCTTTGTCCGCCTTGATGATCTGCAGCCCGGCTATGCCTATGCCGAGGTGGAGAGAAGTATCTTCATGAACCCCCATAAGACCAATGCCAGGATTGTGATACCCATTACACCCTATGGAAAGGTAATTGCAGGCTGGCCTGTGGATATATTTCTGTATGCCAACAATTACGAACGGGTCACCAGGCAGCAGCCGTACCTGCAGTTTTTCAGTGATGTAGATGAAGCACTGGGGGTCTGCAGCCAGGGTGCCAGGATATCCAAAGGCACCACCAGCGAACAGGGACTTGTTTATACGTATTTCGCCAATCCCTTTGGGGCACCGCAGAAACGGGAGCATCACCACAGCTTGGCCCGCCAATACCTGGAGACCATGATGAACAGCGGTGTAAAGGTGGGACAGCTTCGGACCCAGCTGGGGATTAAAGGATTTGAAATAGCGGGGCCGGAACTGGCAGCCAGGGCGCTGTTGGCGGCTATCCAAGGCCGGTACGAGTAGAATCCGGCGTCCGCCAGATCTGTCATTCTACCGCATCCTGCTCCGTGACGTTGCCGTAGCAGGGCGCAGCTTCCCAGCGATCAAGTTGGGAAGTTTTTTTGTTTGATGACAGCAGAGGCTGTCAGGGGGAGTGCCTGAATCAAGAAATCATCAGATGCATGAAATGTAAGGTTAAGCCGACGGTTAATCCGTAAGTGCTCATGAGCAGCACGGTAAGGTGCTGTGCCTGCCATGCCTTTGGATTAGGCCGCCGGCGTATTCTGATCTTTCAGTCCCCAACCGGTCCCGTGCCAATCTAATTATAAGAAGTGAGAAATGAAAAGAGGAAAGTAAAGGAATGTGGAGAAAGAATATATTACAAGAATGTCAATAAAGCAAGTTTTGGGTGGGTTATACGGATTGGGAATGGAGGTGAGGGCTGGGAGAGCACGACGATCGTGTCTGCTGGGCTTCTTTGGTATAACCTAAAGCTGTATGCTTAAAGGAGGTTTCCGGAACGATGAAAGGTCGTTGGACAGGTAGGTTAGTGCTTTGTTTGGCGATTTTGATGGTTGTATCCTTGGCTGGGGTAGCCGTCGCCAGAGAGAAGGTCACCTTCTGGACCAGCCACTCTGGGACGCCGGATCGACAAGCATTAGAGCTGATATGCCAGAGGTTCAATGAGAGTCAAGACAAATATGAAGTCGAAATGACCATCGTGCCCGGCAGCGAGACAGATATTGCTAAGCTGATGACAGCTGTTGCCGCAGGGACAGGGCCGGATGTATATCTCATCGACCGGTTTACCACGGCCCAGAGGGCGGTAGCAGGTGCATTGACTGATCTGACGCCGTTTATCGAGCGGGCTGGCTGGAGGCCGCAGGATGATTTCCTGGAGTTCGCCATTGAGGAATCCACCTGGTCTGGGAAAATCTATTCACTTCCCTTTGATACAGATACCCGGGGACTGTATTACCGCAAGGCAGATTTCCGAGATGCTGGCTTAGACCCCGAAGCACCGCCGGCCACCATTGATGAGCTGGAGCAGGTCATGGCTAAGCTGACCAAGCGGATCAGCGAGCGCCGGTTCGAGCGGATCGGCTTGATCCCGTGGCTGGGCCAAGGCTGGCACTACACCTGGGGCTGGGCCTTCGGCGGTGAGTTCTATGACTATGATGCCCGCAAGCTGACTGTTAACGAGCCTCGCATCGTCGAATCCTTTGCCTGGCAGCAGAAGATAGCAGAGGAGTACGGGATCGCGGCTATCCAGGGCTTTGCCAGCGCCTTCGGTTCCGAAGCCCAGGATCCCTTCATCTCCGGGAAGATCAGCATGATCGTCGACGGAGACTGGAAGATTGCTGGCCTCGAGCGCTTTGGCCCCGATGTGGAGTATGGAGTAGGCCGTATCCCGGTTAAGGCTGGCGTAGGCCCGACCACCTGGGCTGGCGGCTGGGCGATGGCTGTCCCCAGAGGCTCTAAGAACCCAGAGGGTGGATTTGAGTTCGCTCGCTTCGCCACAGGCCCAGTAGGCCAGGAGATCTACACCAGAGACACGGCCCATCTGCCGACTCTCAAGGCTATGCTGGAGCGCAAGGATCTATTTGAAGACTCCTACCATGAGGTCTTCCTAGATATGCTGCCCTTTGCCCGCTCTCGTCCTGCCCTGCCCGTGGGAGCTTTGCTGTGGGATGAGCTCACCTCCGCTAGAGATTATGTAATCAACGGCGACAAGACACCACAGCAGGCCCTGGATGACGTGGTATCTAGGGTGCAGCCCGAGTTGGATAAAAACTTCTAAGAGGACACGAACGGACGGTGGGGAGGGTACCCTCCCCACCTATGATCGCAGGAACAGGCGGCATGGCTGAAGCTGCGGCAATGATGTACATGGGAAGATGGGTCAGGGATCGCCAAGGGGCCTGAATCGGTAAGGGCTTGCAGCGGCTGATCCCATCGGCAGAATCGGAAGATAGGGGGCAAACAGCCTTGAAATGGACAAAACAAGAGATCCGTACTATTCTTACCGGCCTGGCTTTTGCGTCGCCCTGGCTGGTGGGTTTTGCGATATTTACCGTCTATCCCATCCTCGCTTCGCTTTATTACAGCCTCACTGAGTTTACAGGTCTGGACGTTACGGCATTTGTCGGCTTTGGCAACTATATAGACATGATCACCAAGGATGAGCTGTTTCATAAGTCACTGTACAACACCTTGTATTACCTGGTTTTGGCGGTCCCTTTGGGGTTCGTGGTGGCCATGGCTTTGGCGCTGGCTCTCAACCTCAAGATCAAAGAGATATCCTTCTATAGGACTTGTGTGTACATTCCTAACATCGTGCCGGCCTTTGCTTCTTCCTTTATTTGGCTGTGGCTGCTGAATTCGGAATACGGGCTGGTCAATCTCTTATTGGAACAGGTCGGAATCTGGGGCCCCGCTTGGGTCAGTGATCCCAAGTGGGCGAAGTTCTCCATTGTACTGATGGCTCAGTGGGGAGCTGGAGGTTCAGCCATGATCTTCCTTGCATCGCTACAGGACGTACCCAGAAGCCTATACGAAGTGGCTGATCTCGATGGTGCTACTTCGTGGGTAAAATTCCGTTACATCACACTGCCGATGATCTCTCCGGTAATACTGTTTCACGTGATTATGGCTCTGTTCGGTGCCTTTCAGGTCTTCACCCCGGCGTATATCATGACCGCCGGTGGTCCGGCCAACTCAACCCTCTTCTACGTGCTCTACCTCTACCGCAATGCCTTCAACTACGGCAAAATGGGCTATGCCTCCGCCATGGCCTGGCTGCTGTTTATCCTGGCACTGATTACAACCTTAATCGTCATGAAGACTTCAGCAAGATTTGTGTACTACCAAGGAGAGGAGCGATAGGCGATGGCTGGAAACCGGTTTGCATCCAAACGCAGACAAGAATTGCGTACGCAGATTCTGGGCCGGGTTGTGCTGATCTCCATGAGTGCGGTTTTCATTGCGCCAATTTTGTGGATGGTGAGCACCTCCTTGAAGGATTCTTCGCAGGTTATGGCTTATCCTCCGGTCTGGTTCCCGTGGCCCCCTAAGTGGGAAAACTATGAGATAGCTGTAAACGCGATTCCCTTCCTCTTGTACTTAAGAAACACAGTGACTATTTGCTTGTTTTCCATCATCGGCACACTGCTCTCCAGTACCCTTGTGGCGTACAGCTTGGCCAAGGTTCCCTGGCCGGGGCGCAATGTGATGCTGCTTTTGATTCTCAGCACCATGATGCTGCCTTTCCCAGTAACTATGATTCCCCTCTTTATTACCTTTGCCCGGCTCGGGTGGATTAACACTTTCAAGCCGCTGATTGTACCGGCTTTTCTGGGGAACGCGTTTTACATTTTCCTTCTCCGTCAGTTCTTTATGACCATTCCGGCTGAACTGTCTGATGCTGCCAGGATTGACGGCGCTTCCGAGTTTGGCATCTTCTCTCGGGTGGTTTTGCCCCTTTCCAAACCTGTGCTGGCGGTTGTGGCACTCTTCCAGTTTCTCGGCAGCTGGAACGACTTTCTAGGCCCCCTAATCTATCTGCAGTCCAATGAAAAATACACCCTGGCCATCGGCCTGCAGATGTATAGAACCACCAACTGGGTTGAGTGGGAGCTGTTGATGGCTGCCTCCACCCTGGTTGTAATTCCCATTCTGATTCTGTTCTTCTTCGCCCAGCGCACCTTCATCGAAGGTATCGCGATTACCGGCATCAAAGGTTAGGGCTAAGAAAAAAAGCGACTGCCGCTGCGGCGTCAGCACCTTCTCGGGTTCCGTCGGTGACGGGACCCTTCTATTTTTTCGTCCAAGACAGCTTTGAGCGTGAGCAGCGGCGGCCTTGCCGAAATTGCCTTTGGGCCTACAGGAATAAGGAAGTGAAAGCAGAAGATCACATGGGAAACAGCGGCGCAGCTCCATTGTAGAAGAGAAGGGGAGCTGGGGTGGGGAGGGGGAGACTAGTTGAATCGTAGAGCTTTGGCATGGGTGGGTTATTCGAGCCTGGTCCTGAACGGGTTGGTGGGAAATGTACTGGGACCGGTGATGCCCATGATTATTGAGGAATATGGGCTGACACTGGCCGCAGCGGGGGCAGTTTTCACCTCCCAGGGTTTGGGGCGGCTGTTGTCAGTTTTCCTAAGCAGCAGCTGGTCTGATCGGGTTGGCCGCAAGCCGGTGATAGTCTTAGGAGGCATCCTGAGCTGCATAGGAGCATTTATCTATGCGGCCAGCGGCCTTTGGTGGGGCCAGATCGCGGGTGCTGCCATCTTCGGTGCCGGCCTAGGCATGATGGATGGAATTGCCAATGCCCTCATTTCAGATATCTATACTGAGAAGCGGGGCCTTGCCCTGAATAGACTGCACGTTTTCTTTGGCGTTGGGTCTTTGATCGGGCCCTTGGTGGCTGCCTTTTTCCTGGGTGTTGTCAGCTCTTGGCGGGTGCTTTTTGTAGTCGTAGCGCTGGCCTCCGCGGGGCATCTCTTCTTTTCCTCCCGGCAGGTATATCCAGAGGCGGCCGGCGGCAAGAATCTGGGGCGTGAACAGCTCAAGGCTGCCCACAAGCAGATCCTCGCCTCCAAAGAAGTGTGGATGCTCAGCGGCATCATGTTTACCTACAATGGCATTGGCCATACCATCATGGGCTGGGTTAATACATATCTATCCGGTGAGCTGGCAGCCACCGTCTTTACCGCGTCATTGGTATTGACATTGTACAGCGTGGGAATCACTGTGGGCAGGATGTTTTGGGGAAATATCTCTGAGCGGATCGGGTATCCTGCTGCGTTGTTGATCTGTTCTGTAGGCGGATTTATCTTTGTCACATCTGCCACAGTTGTTCAGAACCTGTGGTGGATAGGCGCGTCTCTTGCCCTGACCGGCGTGTTCCTGGCTGGGATCTTCCCGATATCTGTAGCCTGTGGAACTAGCCTCTTTCCAGAGATGATCGGCACGGTCTCGGGATATGTCATTACCGCGGCTTCCCTGGGAAGCATGCTGCTGCCATTTCTAGTAGGAGCTTTTTCCGATGTAGTGGGCTTGAGGTACGGAATGCTGGCTGCGCCCTTCTTTGGGATTATCCAGTTGGCTCTGGCTGTGTCCCTGCATAGGCGGGAGCTCAGGTCAGAGGCCTTAGTAAAGACGGGAGCCTAGCAGAGGCCCAGCCCTGTCGGGCTGTCCGTGTTGGCCTCCCCTGCTGGAACGCGGCTGCTCTGGAGATTAGGGGTTTCCGGATGGCTTGCCCCAAGGGTCACAGGAATAAAGAAGTGAAAGTAGAAGTGCAACTGGGAACAAACAGCAGTTCCGCCACATAGGCAGATGGGCTGGGGTAGGGAGGGGCAGATTAGTGGATCTGAGATCGCTAACATGGCTTAGTTACATCAGCTTGGTCCTCAACGGCTTTGTGCTAAACGCGTTGGGGCCGGTGATGCCGATTGTGATCAAGGAGTATGGATTGACACTGGCTGCAGCGGGGACAGTTTTTACATCTCAGGGTTTGGGGCGGCTGCTGTCAGTTTTCCTAAGCAGCAGCTGGTCTGATCGGGTTGGCCGCAGGCCGGTGTTCCGCTTGGGAGGGATTCTAACCTTCACAGGTGCCGGTATTTACGCCGTCAGTCCCGGGTGGCCAGGCCAAATTGCCGGTGCTGCCATCTTCGGTGCCGGGCTGGGCATGTTAGATGGAGTCTCTAATGCCCTGATTTCCGATATGTATGCTGAGAGCCGGGGCCTTGCTCTGAATAGGCTCCACCTTTTCTTTGGGGTTGGTTCACTGGTGGGCCCTCTGGTGGCTGCGTTTTTCTTAGGGGTCTTAAACTCTTGGCGGGTGCTGTTTCTGTGTGTCGCTCTGGCTGCGGCAGCCCATTTCTTCTTTGCCTCGAAGCAGGTTTATCCAGAGGCAGCCGGCGGCAAGAAGCTGGGACACGAGGAGCTCAAAGCCGGCCGCGCCCGAATTCTTTCATCTCCGGAGTTTTGGCTGCTCAGCGGCATCATGTTCACATACAGCGGCATCGGCCATATCATCAGCGGCTGGGTCAATACATATCTGTCCGGTGAACTGGCTGCCACAGTCTTTATCGCCTCATTGATATTGACACTGTACAATGTGGGGATTGCTGTGGGCAGACTGTTTTGGGGAAATGTCTCCGAGCGGATAGGATATCCGGCAACCCTGCTGGTCTGTGCTCTAGGCGGGTTTGTCTTTGGTACATCTGCTGTCTTGGTCCGGCAGCTGTGGTTGGTAGGCGTATCCTTTACGCTGACGGGAGTGTTCTTGGCCGGGCTCTTCCCTCTGGCTGTGGCCTGCGGCACCAGCCTGTTTCCCCAACTTATTGGCACCGTTTCTGGGTACTTGATCACCGGAGCCTCCCTGGGCGGAATGCTCTTGCCCTTCTTAGTAGGAGCTGTGTCCGATGTGGTGGGCTTAAGGTTTGGAATGCTGGCTGCTCCCTTCTTTGGGATTATCCAGGTGGCACTGGCTGTATCCCTGCACAGGCGGCAGGTGAAGGCTGAAAGCGTGGAGGGAATCGGAGCTTAACAGGTCAAGGGACTAGGCAATCACAATAGGCGGGACAGTGAGTTTAGGAATCAAAACAGCGGTTGAGGGAGTCTCCCTCAACCGCTGCTGGTATCTGACGGCAGTGCGGCCGCAAAGTCCGCCTAGCCTCTTTCCATTAAGCCTCTTTCAGCTCTCGTTGACCCAGCCTTATTAGAAGCGCCGGTGGCGAATCAGTCCGGAGAAGGTGATTACTTCTACACCCTGCTTCTCAAACTCATCGAGAATGATGTTCATACCGATGGAGTCACTGGCTATGTGGCCGGCGATGACCACATTGAGGTGGTGCTTCCTGGCTTCTTCCACTTTCTCATCGGTCATGTGCATCTCTACTAGCGTACCGACTCCGGCTTTGACGAACTCCTCGATGTCCGCCTTGGGCCCGCCGGTGCCTCCGGTCATCACGACAGCGATCTTCCCGCAGCGGCTTTCCTTGCTGCCCACCAGGATATTGGGCCCAGTGCCCCGCTTAGCAGCTTCTTTGTATTCGGGGATTTCCTTCAGGGCTTTGACCAGGTCCTGCAGGGTCTCTGGACTCCTGGAATCAACGTGATCTTGGACCAGCTTCTGCACATTGTTGTCTGCAGGTGTATGCATAGACATTAAAGGCATGTCTAGCAGCCTGGCAGCATCGGCTACCCGGTAGTGGTTGGCAGGCATTCCCCGGCGCCGCACCTCATCAACTCGCTCCTGCAAGATGCCTTCTGCCACGTTAATGGGCACACCCACTGCCTCCATCATGTCGGCCTGCATATACATGACCTCAGAGAAATATACCGATGCCAGCCCGGCCGGATGGTGGGAAACCACTAGATCAATGGGATTACCGTTCCGCCGCAGGTGGTCAGCCAGCATCAGATCCGCGACATCAACATCGATGCCGGTGATCAGCCGCTTGACTTCAGTATCCCTGTAGCCGTAGGAGATGCGGGTATCGGCGTAGGGATTGGTCAGTTTCTCCTGGTCGAACTCCTCTTTTTCCTCAGCATCAAGCTGGTTGAACTTATCCCGGAGCCTCTGTAAAATCCTTTCAACCGCGGCTTTCCCTCTGGGATCAGCCTCTATCCCTAAGTTGATGGCTAATTGGTATAGGTCCCCTAAACGCATGTTGCCAGTACTCCTTTCTTACTTCATCCCTTACTGGTAAACTCTGTCATTAGATGATACAAGGCTTCGACTTGGCGGGAGGAGTTCCTGCCGAACAACCGCTAGGAAACATTGGCTTCCTTAGCTTCAAAGCTAGCAGGAAAACCCCTGCAAGAGTGGAAAGGAACCTAGTGGGAGATCGATCTATCCTATCTCCTGTCACGGTTTTTGGGGTGGGCAAGTGCAGCTTGGGGTTCTTGAAAAGGACTGTATTTTCAACTGCAGCTGTAGAACTAGCGGCGGCTGGTTTTTGCTGGCAGGATCAGCCTGTGCCAGCATTGACACAGTGTGCCCAAAAAGAGTATCCTTATACATGGTGTAAGTTTTTTTCAGACCCACTTTTGTACGGACGAGCATTTTGCCAGCAATTTACCCGTCCACGCAGATTACCAGTAAGGAGTTGATCAACCAATGGCCAAAGTCAAGATGTCGATGGATGGCAATACTGCGGCCGCCCACGTTGCTTATGCGCTGAGCGACGTGGCTGCCATCTATCCGATTACGCCATCATCAGTTATGGGAGAGGTCGCTGACGAGTGGGCCGCCCGCGGCCGGAAGAATATTTTCGGCCAGACTCTGAAGGTTGTTGAAATGCAGTCAGAGGCCGGTGCTGCCGGTGCGGTACACGGCTCCCTAGCCGCAGGAGCATTGACAACCACTTTTACAGCTTCTCAAGGCCTCTTGCTGATGATCCCGAACATGTACAAGATCTCTGGTGAGCTTTTGCCCACAGTGTTCCATGTATCTGCTCGGGCTCTTGCTGCACATGCGCTGTCGATTTTCGGTGACCATTCCGACGTCATGGCATGCCGTCAGACAGGTTTTGCTTTAATGGCATCTGGCTCGGTTCAGGAAGTCATGGACTTAGGGCTTGTCTCGCACCTGGCCAGCCTGAAGTCTAGGGTGCCGTTCCTGCACTTCTTTGACGGCTTCAGGACTTCCCATGAGATTCAGAAAATCGAAGTCATCGACTATGAAGATATGGCGAAGCTTGTGGACTATGAAGCCATCGAGGAGTTCCGCAAGCGGGCACTCCATCCCGACCGGCCGGTCCAGAGGGGCACTGCCCAGAATCCAGATATCTATTTCCAGGGAAGAGAAGCAGCTAATCCGTATTACCTAGCCGTACCCCAGATTGTGCTCGATGTGATGAAGCAGGTGGCTGACTTAACCGGCCGCAGCTACAGCCTGTTTGACTATTACGGACATCCAGAGGCTGAGAGGATCATTGTCGCCATGGGTTCCGCCTGTGAGACCATTGAGGAGACCATCGATTATCTCATGGACCGGGGCGAGAAGGTCGGCCTTGTCAAGGTAAGACTGTACCGTCCGTTCTCAGTAGAACACTTCCTGGCTGCTGTGCCCAAGACAGTGAAGAAGATTGCTGTTTTGGACCGTACCAAGGAGCCCGGATCACTGGGTGAGCCTTTGTATGAAGATGTCTGCACAGCTTTCTACGACAGAGATGATCGGCCAGTCATCGTTGGCGGCCGCTACGGCTTGGGTTCTAAGGAGTTTACTCCATCCATGGCTAAGGCTGTATTCGACAACTTAACCTTGGATAACCCCAAGACCCGGTTCACTGTCGGCATCACTGATGATGTGACCAACACCTCCTTGGAAGTCACGGAAACCTTGGATGCGGCACCAGAGGGGTTGATCCGAGCCAAGTTCTTCGGCTTCGGTTCCGATGGTACCGTAGGTGCCAACAAGAACACCATNNTATGACTCCAAGAAGTCCGGCGGCGTTACCGTATCCCATCTGCGGTTTGGCAAATCGCCCATCAAGTCGACATATCTAGTTGACCAAGCAGACTTCATCGCCTGTCATAATCCGTCCTATGTCGGCCGGTATGACCTTTTGGCAGGCATCAAGGAGGGCGGAGTCTTCCTGCTCAACTCTCCTTGGAGTGTAGAAGAGATGGAGACCAGGCTGCCCGCCTCTTTGAAGCGGACCATTGCAGAGAAGAAGCTGCGCTTCTACAACATTGATGCTGTGAAAATCGCCGGGGAGATCGGCCTGGGCGGCAGGATCAATACCGTGCTGCAGGCGGCCTTCTTCAAGATCGCCAATGTGATTCCCTATGAAGACGCTGAGAAGTATATTAAGAAGGCCATCCAGGAGACCTACGGCCGCAGAGGCGAGAAGGTTGTCAACATGAACTTCGCCGCAGTGGATCGGGGTGCCCAAGAGCTGGTACAGATCGATTATCCCGCTGAGTGGGCCAATGCCGTAGATGAGGCAGCGGCAGCAGCGGAAGAGCCGGTTCCCGATTTCGTCCGGGATGTCGTCTTCCCCATCAATGCTCTCAAGGGCAACGAGCTGCCTGTCAGTGCCTTCCAGCCCGATGGAACCTTCCCAGTCGGGACAACCAAGTACGAGAAACGGGGAGTTGCAGTATCAGTCCCTGTCTGGCTGCCGGATAACTGCATCCAGTGCAACCAGTGCTCATTTGTCTGCCCCCATGCGGCAATTCGGCCGTATGTAGCCAAGGAAGATGACTTACAGGGTGCCCCTGAGACCTTCGTTACCAAGAAGGCTGTGGGCAGAGGCCTTGCTGACCTGCAGTACAGAATTCAGGTTTCCCCCTTGGATTGTCAAGGATGCGGAGTCTGTGCCAATGTCTGTCCTGCTAAGGAAAAGGCTCTAGTCATGACGCCTCTGGCAGATGTCGCTGACGTAGAAGTAGATAACTACAACTTCGCTTACTCACTGCCTCACGTAGATGTGGACTTCAATCCCGAGACCGTCAAGGGCAGCCAGTTCCGTCAGCCTCTCATGGAGTTCTCTGGGGCTTGTGCCGGCTGCGGCGAGACACCTTATATCAAGGTGGCTACCCAGCTGTTTGGTGACCGGATGATCATTGCCAACGCCACCGGCTGTTCATCCATCTGGGGCGGCAGTGCACCTGTATGTCCCTACACCACCAACCACGAAGGCCGGGGCCCCGCTTGGGCCAACTCCCTCTTTGAGGACAATGCCGAGTACGGCTTTGGTATGGCCCTGGCAGTCAAGCAGAAGCGAGCCAAACTGGCCGACGCCGCTCGGGCGCTGCTGGATGCATCTGTTTCTGCTGAACTGAAAGAGGCTCTGCAGGGCTGGCTGGATAATATGGATGATGCCGACAACTCCCGGTCCTTGGGTGAAGAGATCAAAGCTCTCCTCCCGGCTGAGCTGGCCAAGGCCGATGGAGAAGTCAAGGAATGGCTTACTGCTCTCCAGACCTTCTCCGATTACTTCGGCAAGAAGTCCATTTGGATCTTGGGCGGCGACGGCTGGGCCTATGACATCGGCTTCGGCGGGCTGGACCATGTCTTGGCCTCCGGTGAAGATGTCAATGTCCTGGTCTTCGATACCGAGGTCTACTCCAATACCGGTGGCCAGTCTTCCAAGGCGACGCCTACCGCTGCAGTGGCAAAGTTTGCTGCCGCGGGTAAGCGGATCCGGAAGAAGGACCTGGGCATGATCGNNTGTCCTATGGCTATGTGTATGTAGCTACTGTGGGTATGGGAGCCAACATGAATCAGCTGATGAAAGCCTTCACCGAAGCAGAGCGCTACAAGGGGCCATCGCTGATCATCGCTTACTCACCCTGTATCAACCACGGCATCAACA
>LSQX01253350.1_pt3 | contig 28810 bp, 22 predicted proteins | sample 654561 | NCBI WGS metagenome assembly LSQX01 (sample SAMN04489861, study PRJNA283612) | anaerobic digester metagenome | isolation source: 4 biogas reactors fed with cattle manure at either 37C or 55C with and... | place: Denmark: Kongens Lyngby | collected 2014
GGTTCGAAACCACTGAAGAACCCCTAATAAACGAAACGTGAGATTCATACTTTTAGCCGCATAAACGACTTGGTCAAAAATATGGAAAATTCGGCAATAATACGGGAAATATCGGGAGTGTCCCTACGATTCATAATTTGTACTATTCAGTTTGTCAAATCAATTTTCAGACGGTCATGCATCCGTTCGTGGTCGCCTCCGTTCATGTTCGGCGTAGTACGCTCGTTTGTTTTCCAACATCCTCACGTCAGCTTCCTGTGCTATCCGGTCAGCCCCGATTTCGTTTTCACGGTGCGCTATGCCATAAGAGATGTAATAATCATGGGACTCGACTTGCTGTGCAACGCGCTCCATCTTTAATGCACATTCGTTCGAATCGTAATCCTCGCTTATTACCACAAATTCGTCTCCACCGATGCGAAATACCTGCTCAAATGGAAATTCTTTAAGGAGCGCACCAGCGACGATTTGAAGCATTTGATCACCGACCTTGTGACCGTATTTATTATTCACCTCATGCAGTCCATTCACATCCACAAATACGCAGGAAAGGGAAGGAAAGCTCCTGCTGTGAGTATCCGCAAAGAATTTTTCATATGAGTTTCTGTTTTGAAGTCCCGTAGTCTGGTCTTCATTGCTAAGCTTTCGCACCTTCTGATAAGCACTGAAAAGACTCCAGGTAATGCCTAACATATACAGTAGCATGACCGCTCCTATGACGGCGGCCATACTGAACAGACGGCGGCTGACATCTTCATGTTCACGCAGTGCAACTGACTGCGGAACCAGGAGCATAATACTGCCGTTATTTACGCCGATCGGGTCATATCGAAGATAAACCACCTCGTCGATCGTTTCCGAAATCATAGCCACTTTTCCGCTTTTTCCCACTTTCAAGTCGTCTATGAATAAATCCCACGAGTAGCCCGGCTCAACCTTGCGGTCTGCATAATCCGCAATGTTACCAAGCGTTTTATGCCAAGTGTCCAGCAAAAAATCTCCGTTATCCCCAGCCACGATGAACACATGCGCCTGTCCGTCGTATATGTCCGTCTTGTATTTTTCCGCAAGGTCGGAAAGACGGATCACGCCATAAAGCATGTAAATCGTCCTGCCGTTCTGCACGACCGGAACGGCGTTTAGGATCACCATTTCATCGGCGTCCAGCGTGCTTTGCATCCGGTTGGAGACATATGCACCAGCCTCAGCTTCCTCAGTAAAGTTGAGCGTTTCGGACACATCCCGTACCGAACAGTCAGTATAAAGCATGGTGTTATCCGGGCTAAGCAGCGCTGTATAGGATAAGAAGCTGGCGTCAAAACGATAGGTGTTCAGCACCTCGCATAGCTTTTCGTTGCTCGGATCATCCATGCCGGTTATGATAGACGCCATAGCGGTGAGGATTGTGCGGTCGGCATAGATCGCTCGCTTTATTTCAGAAGCAAGGAGTTTAGACGTATCCTCAAGCTTGTTAAAACAATCCTGTTCGATCTTTTTGTTAACGTCGTCGATTGTCGTTAGGATGAGCGTACTCAAGGAAACAGCGACAACAGCCGTCAGAATTATTACAAATATGATTTGCCGTCTGTTCATATTGCACCGTCCTATTTCTGCCATGAATGATATTCATGTTTGTTTTCTACTGTAAATACCGGTATATCGCTTTAATCACGGCACATAGTTATACTAACATCCAACCACTCGCGAAGGCTGACATCTAACCTGACCACTTAACTATCAAATACTGCCATTTTGGATTTGTTTCCACGAACAGATATTTTCACGATTTTCACACATCAGATTTTTGCTCTAAAATCTCAAAAAGCCTTTTTTCAATGCTTTTCTACACACTTACTTTTCCACCCGTGACAACAGAACAACCGTTTCCACGTGTTGAGTTCATCAAAACATGCCCAGCGGCTGAACTTCTTGATCCGAAACTAGGAGTATTTTAAGAGTAAGTGTTATGAAAGGCAAACGATAATAAAATTGTACCACGGCTTAGGAAAGATTCCAATATATATTACATGATGATACTTACATAGTTCCGAAATGCAAAAATGCCGCCTGCAAGAGGAGTTACTCCCCAAGCAGGCGGTATTTATAAATGCCAAATACAATATTACCCTATACTCCTTCGCACCGAGGCCGGTGTCAGAATGTCGTCCAGCACATCGGCGGCCATCTCGTCGGCTGTTCGGATTGCGTGGGAGTATATGTTTGCCGTCGTGCTCGTCTGGGCGTGCCCGGCCCTATAGGACACAGTCCTGAGCGGGACACCGGCGGCAATCGGAAGCCACCACGTTGACCGTATTTTTAAGCAGCTAGATATTCTTGACGAGGCTGTGGTACCAGCTCCGATCGGATTTGATGTAAACGTAAGCGTCAAAGCAGCCGATATCCTGAGTTTCAGGGTGACGGCTGCTTTGGCGCTTACCTATGATGCTATGAGAAGGTCGGCGATGGATTCCCGTCTGTGTGACCAGAAGCATAAGCTGCAGGTTGAAAACCTGGGCCATGATGTGTTTTGTGGTGGGGTTATGTAGATTTCGTTTTTACCATGTTTTTTCAATCGGGACATCAAAAACACCCAGGGGCTGGTCGCTTCCGGGCTTGTACTTTCTGTAGACGCCGGACAATGAAAAATCATTGAAGAAGATCGGCTTGTTGGGGTCATAAACCTCCCGGAAGATTAGCGGGCAGTGGTACAAGCCGGCCTTGACATAAATGATCGTCGGCTTTGTGATGATAAGCTTCTCCATATTGGCGTTTTCATCACCTAAGTGAAATTCCACGATGCCGCCAAGCTCATCCATGGTCGTCCCGCTACCGGAGAAGAACACGAACTGGTCGAAATCATGCCGAAAAGGTTCCTTTTCCCAGACCAGCGGTTCTGTGACAGCCCACCAGCTCAAGCTAATATTCTGTTCCTTGCTAATGTGCAACAGGTACGGCGCGGTCAGTTGGGGAAATGGCGAAGGCGTTATGCGACTGAGCTCGAATACATACTTCTCTTTCAGGTCATCCATTAGCTTTGACATTAATAAACCCCCTTAAAAAATTTGTGTAACCGGAACGGAATGATACGGTATATGTGTATTGTATAACAAATAGCAGAAAAATCCAGCGGTGGAGGTCGATTGCATTAACAAACAATTACAGACCTGTCGTCTTCACCGCGCAAAAAGCTCGGGAAATTGTTGGTTTTCTGAACTCATAATTTTATCCGGTAGTGTTCCCGCTCGAAGCCATCGTATAAAACTGTGCGATTAAGTACTCCGCCGTTTGCTATAATAGTGCGTTTGCTCGCCTCGTTGCTCGCTTTACATATGACGAGAACGTTGTCGAATCCGAATTTGCGGCATTTGTCAAGCCCAAGCCGCAAAATCTCTTTGGCATAGCCTTCACGCCGTTCGCAAGGCTTGACGGAATAACCGATATGTCCACCGTCCATCTCAAGGCGCGGTGTCAATCTGTGGCGGATATTGAGCAGCCCGATGAGCTTATTGTCAAACTCACGAATCGCAAGGTATTGGCTTGCGTCTGCCCAACCTTCAACAGGCACAGTTTCAGGATATTCCATCAGGCGGCAATACTCTATCCAGTCCGCCGGGTTCTCATACTGCTCCATTCCCTGACCGCCGTGCATTGCTTTACCTTGTGGTAACTCGCCGTTGTCCCGAAATTCTTTCAGGTAAGATGTAATTTCATTGGCATACTCAATGCTTGGTTTGATTAGAGTGATATACTGTTGTGATTGCCATGAATATGACATGAATACCTTTGGAATTTCTTCCATGTATACCAACTCCTCATACTTAAAGAAGACATTAACATAAGATAAGCGGAATGACAATAAAATTATACCATAATATAGAAAAAAAGAAAATCAAAAGTTACAAAATGCAAAAAACCGCCTGCAAGAGGAGTTACTCTCCAAGCAGACGGTATTTTTAAATGCTAAATGCGATATCACCCAATATTCCGTCTCACCGAAGCCGGTGTCAGTATGTCGTCCGGCACATCCGCAGCCATCTCGTCGGCTGTTCGGATTGCGTGGGAGTATATGTTTGCCGTTGTGCTTGTCTGGGCGTGCCCGGCCCTGTAGGACACAGTCCTGAGCGGGACACCGGCGGCAATAAGAAGGGTTATGTTCGTGTGCCTGAGTGAATGTATTGAGATTTTCGGCAGGTCGGTCTTTACGATAAAGTCCCGGAACCAGCCGGTGATGGAGTCCGGATGTATCGGCTTGCCGCCAAATTGTGTGAATACTCTGTCGCTGTTCTCCCAGCGGTCACCCATTTTGAGGCGCTCTTCCATCTGCCACAGCTTGTGCTGCTTTAAAAGTCCAAAGGCCTGGGAGGGGAGCTTTATGGTCCTGTCGGAGGTTTCAGTTTTTGTCTCCTACCCTTACCGGGCACATACTGGGAAGACCTCCGTATTGTAATCAGGTGATTTTCAAAGTCGATATCGGACCATTCAAGGCCGCACATCTCACCCCGGCGAAGACCGCTGTAGATGAACACCTTAATCATAGTGCTGTTCTGCCAGGACTCATTATCCAAATATTCAAGCAGCTTAGCGGCCTGCTTTTCGTCAAGGAACTTTGCTTCAGTTCTCTCAACTCTCGGAGGCCTTACACGAGTGGCCGGGTTATCCGTTATCACTTGCCAGAATACCGCCTGATTTAAAATGGATGAAATGAGCCTGTGGCGGTGCTTGATGGTCTTATTCGTCAAGCCCTCCACAGGCCTGGAAAGGACAAAGCCTGTATCGAACCTTATGCCCAGCGCATTGGCGACAGCTGAGTGGAGGTCTTTGATACAGGCTTTTTTTGAACACATTATATACTGTGATAGCCCGCTTATTTCATACGTTACCATTTCCGGCAGTATGTTCTTCATATCATCGGGGTTAGTAACGCTGCACCCGACGAAATAAATGAACTCACCCGTATTGTCATCTACATCGCAGCACATCACTACTTCGCAATGCTTCAACTTTGGGAATAGTCTTTTTGTATTGTCGAGTAATTCTCCTGCGTCGGATTTTGGCTCATCCCAATATGCAGCAATATCTGCAGTATGCTTTGCGTTCGGTAAAATATGCCGATTTCTCAATCATTATAGCCGGTGTCAACCCACTGAGATTTGAGATGTTCCGGTATGGATGCTATTTTCTCCGTGGTAAGGTACTCTCATAAGAATTTCTCTGTTCTTGGATTAGCCTCCTGCACCTAAAAAAACAACCATGGGCAACTGCATTTAGTGATTCGATAAAAATCGTGCGGTGTATTCGCAGGGATCTTCACGCAACATGTTCTTGTAATGATGTGTTTTTCCATTTTGTCACCGATGCAAATCTCGCCTCTGCGCCAAGTTCATATGGGTCGCTTAGATTCATGCCAATAAGGAACATGATCTCGTTCTCCTTATGCATATGTGGTGGGTGTCCTACGGAAGAGCTGGCTGCCTTTACCTCCTCGTCCGAAATCGGCATATTACAGTGTACGGAGTAAAAATTCCCCATGTCGTTACGGTCGCTGAAGCTTGCTATCCACGGTATTGGTCTATTTCGCGGGAACACCATATTTTCTGAGTACATTATACAATCCGAATATTTATCCCCCGGCTCTCTCAGAAATCCAATATCTCCTTATCTGTTTTTATCTATGCAATTTATCGGTTGTGCTCGATCTTTTTGACTATCACCATTGGGGACGGCAGCACTAATTGGGCGGTGTGATAGTTAAACGGTTATGCATATCTGCGGCGGTTAACCGCCGCAGAGTAAAAATATGTATCCGGATTATGCAATATCAAGCTATATTATTTACACGGTTCCCGTGACTTTTTATATGACTTTTAAAACCGGGCGGACACATCATAGCGCCTCAAGCCGGCGAATAAGCTCATGCAACTGTAAGACGTTTTGCTGTCGCCGCATCGCGTCCGTAACTTCAGAGGGGATAGAACGGCGTAGCAGTTCTCCGAAGGAAGCAACCAGATTTCGTTCGGATATTTCATAAACGGAATACGGGTCGGTGTCCCGCAGCAGAAGAGCTCGGCGGCCCTCCTTGATATAGATGATGTTCAACCCATCCTCACTCCTCTCGCGAATCACCAGATGGTAATTGGGCGAGTGCTCTGTAAACCAGAGGATGTTCCGCAGATGCATGAGGTAGGTTTTCACCGAATAAAAGCGCGGTTCGCCGTCAAAGATGGTTGCTGCCTCAATTGGTACTTTCCCCGCTGCAACCTCGTCAGGCTCGGCCAGGCAAATTATGTCCGTAAATGAAAACTCATTGAGATACTGCTTGAATATTGCGGAGCGCTTTGCGAAGGTATCCAGAAATATTTCATAACCCGCATGGTCATCAGACAGTATAGATTTTGCAACATACCATGTCATAGTGATGGTAGACAATGAGTTGCTTAACTGAAGACAAGGAGCCTGAATGCTTTCATACTCAAGGAAAACTCTGAAAAATTGCTCGGGTTGCTGACTCGATGTGTGAAGTACCATATGCGGGACGCAAAGTGCCAGATAATCCTCAAACTCTTCCTCTAGCGCGGCTACTACTGACTTGTCGGTGACGAAATAGGTCGCGCCGCTGTGGACGCGTTTGCCAATCGAAAATGAGAATACAGCGGCCTTTCCGGGAACTACGAGCAGAGTCTTGTGATACACATCGTCACGCAGTCTAGGATAATAGTAGGATATAACATGCCTCGTCATGTAAAAAGGCAGCCATCGCATCGATAGGGCAGCATAAGAATAATCCAGATTGGAAATTGGACCTACGATACGCCGGCAGGTACAGCCTTGGGCGGCGAGCTGATTTAAATACCCTTGTATTTCAGCGGCATAACCGGCATCTCCCACGAGCCATCCCATATTTTCATCACTGCTGATATCAATCTGTAGCGGTTCTTTCAGTTTTTGGATATAGTCAACAAAAGAGCGGACGGCCATGCGCTTGCCTTCGTCACCGAAATAGACGACCATATTCTGAGACGGCGATGTATTTCCGTTGTCCGGTGCCGCAGACGGTATTGCGCTGCCCGCATGCAGCTTCAACGTCTGGTAGTTGCACAAAATCTGTCCTGCTTCTTCGCCTCCGTCCGTGGCGGTGCTCATCAGCCATTTGGTAAGAATGACCGCAAGCACATTGCTCTCTATGGGGAGTTTGAGAGTCGGGCGTCTAAGTGCCTCTGAAAGAGCCGAACGCTGATAATCCTGAGTGCACGCGGAAGCAAAGAATTCAGCCATAATCCGAATATATTCACCGTTACCGGGAAGTCCCCGTGCTCCGCTCCGCATTCGGCTGATCTGAGACTGATGGATACCAAGGAGATTACCCAGACTTTTGTTAGTCGTGCCGGACAGTTTAATTAAAAAATCCAGTTTGTCCGAGAATGTCATGATTCATCAACCTTGTTTATTCTCTTGTATTAGATTTGTAATTCATTTAATAATATCTGAATCATGGCACAAATGCAAGATCCCATGGCACACAATGTGCAAATCTGGCATAATCATAGCCTAAAAAGCAATTGAATACCCAATGAATGCTTTCTATAATATTAATGAAAGATTATAAGATTATAACTGCAAGTATATTTTTTTATTTAAAGGAATTCCTTTCAGCGCCTTAAAATCTGTCCGCAAATTATGTAAATCAATCTCGGCAGGAGAGCGATTCAGCGGTGGAGTCATAAGCGTCAGGGGATAAAGCAACACGGATTCTCGCCATCGGAACAGTGATCGGATCCATAACAAGCCAATGAATTTATCAACGCCGATTAATCACCATCATAAAAGCGAAAGAGAGGAACTATCTTTGACACCGAAAGAAAACTATCTGACCATGCTTCGCGGAGAAATACCTGAGTACATTCCCAGTATGTATGAAGAACGGGCCGGTCGGTTTATTGAAGAACTGCTTACGCCTCAATATGCTCCCAACGGACCCATTGTGACCTCGTTAGGCGTTACCTATGTTGGCAGCGCGGAGTTGAACGGTGGCGCCATGCCGGCACCTGGCATAATTCTTTTGGACGACATTACCAAATGGCGCGATATCATTAAGGCTCCCGATCTCTCGTCTTTTGACTGGGAGAGCTATTACCGGGGGAAAATTAAGGATATTGACAGAACAACTAAATATATAACGGTCGGTGGCGGCGATTATTTCCTGACGTTGGTTTCTTTCATGGGATTTGAGAACACACTCTTGGCATTATATGAGGAACCGGAAGAAGTCAAGGAGCTGCTTGAATATGTATCGGAGTTTTACCTGTTGGTTCTCAAGCAGCAGATACGCTATATCAAACCGGATGTACTCGGCCTGATGGATGACGACGCTGCCTATCGTGCGCCTTTTTTCAGCGTACCGATGTATCAGGAGTTTTTTAAACCCTATCATAAACTGCACTGCGACTTGGCACAGGAGAATGGCATGCTGATAGAGCGGCATGACTGTGGCCGATGCGAGTCGTTTATTCCCGACTGGATCGAGATCGGAATACGATCCTGGAATCCTGCTCAGGCCACCAACGACCTTGTTTCCATAAAAAAGAAATACACCGGTAAGCTCGCTATCTGCGGCGGCTGGGACAATCTGAAATATAACGACTGCAACGACGAGGAAGAACTTCGCGCTGCGTTAAAGGAATATGTGGATACATTTGCTCCCGGCGGGGGCTTTTCCTACGCGGCCATGGCAGGAGGGAAACCGGATGATCCCGATGCACAGAAAAGGCGTGAAATAATAAAGAGTTTTTACTTTGAATATGCGCATGACTGGTATAAGACACATTGATCTTGGTGATGACCGGTATACGGCATGCGATATTCGGCGATAAGCCATGTTATGGCTTAAACCATGTAATTGAGATTATTGTTTGACAACAATTGTTCGGCTTGTTGCACTGCCATCACCTGGTGCGATTGCATCGTTGCGAAGGGAGGCAGCTAATACGAGTGATGCCGGACATTTGTATGAAAGGATGTGCAAAAGATTGAATTGGCATGAATGCGTGAATCAAACCGGCATGTTACCGCTCTGGCCATATGAAGTGAATTACGGAAAAGAAAATGTTGTGGAGACCGATGTATTGGTCATCGGAGGCGGCGTTGGAGGTTGCCGCGCCGCTATCAGCGCGCGGCAGCATGGCGCAACTGTTGCGGTGGCGGATCGCGGTGTAACCAAACACAGCGGCCAAGGCGGCGCCGGAGTTGACCATTGGCATGGCGCGGTACGCAATCCGTGCAGCAAGGTCACGCCGGAAATGTACTCGGATATAGCAATGGAAGTGTCAGGCGGTTATACCAACGGTGCTGCCCGCTATATTATCGGCATGGAAGGCTGGGACACTTTGCTTGAGCTGGAACAAATGGGCGTTCAAATCAGGGACGAGGACGATGATTTTAAAGACACTATGTGGCGTGATGAGGAAACAAAGCTGCTCTTTGCCTACGATGTGGACAATAAGCATTGCCTTCGCATCTATGGAAACAACATTAAGCCTGTTGTGGACAGAGAAATGCGCAGTCTTGGGGTTCAGGTATACGAGCGCATATGTATAACGTCTCTGCTGACGGAAAACGGCATTAAAGGAAGTCGTGTGATCGGCGCTACCGGTGTCAACGACCGGACCGGTGAATTTTACATATTTAAAGCCAAGGCCGTGGTCATCGCCACCGGCGGCGGCGGACGATTGGGTTCCTTTGCCCCGGATATGACCGGCAACGGATCCATGGTGGATATGAATATGACCGGCATGGGACATACTCTGTCATGGAATGCCGGCGCGGAACTGGTGCTGATGGATTCTCTTTCCAACGCAACCGGATTAGGATACGCTCCTTACAGCATGGGAAACTCCGACAATACATATCAGGGCGTTCGGGTTATAGATGCCGACGGAAAAGTCATCCCCTACGCAAACTCCAAAGGCGAACTTCTGACCGAGGAGCGGCAAATATTTCAATCCAGCCGGCCCGGCGAGAATTTCGTCATCGGCCATGGGATAGGACTAAATATGCCGGTCACCCGTGATTACGGCATTACTAACCTCGATCCATCGCTTAGCAAACAGCTGCGAAGCGGAAAGCTCAAGCTGCCTCTTTATGACGACTTTCCCGGCATGGATCCAGAATCCAGAAAAATAATCTGGAATCTGATGCTTGCCCACGAGGGCAAATGCAGGGTTCCCATATTCGAAAACATGCAGCATTGGGGGTTCGATCCCGAACAGGATATGCTCCAATACGCAGTTACGGACCATCCTTTTGTATGCGCAATGGTTTCATGGATGGGCTTGGATCACAATCCTCCAAGCTGGATATCTACAAAGAGGGCCGGCGGCATTTTAACAGACTGGCGCCTGGAGGCCTCCATACCCGGTCTGTTCGTAGCAGGTGGCAACCCGCTATTCGGTTCCGGCTGTCATGGTGAGGCTCATACCACCGGCCGATACTGTGGCAGGCAGGCCGCCGCTTTTGCAAAAAATCATCCGGCCGTCGAGCCCGAACGGGGTCAGATCGACAGAGAAAAGGACGAATGCTACACGCCCGTTCTCAAATCGGGCGGCGACGTGGGCTGGCGCGAGCTGAATTATGCCCTTACCCGCGTGTTTCAGGATTACTGCGGTTCCCATAAAACCGAGGATATATTGAATTTGGGAATCAAGCGTATGAGCGACCTGCGCCGGACAGAGGGTATGCGAACGTTCGCGAATAATCCGCATGAGCTTGCCCGTGTTATCGAGTGTTACCGACTGATGGATTTGAGCAATTGTTATTTTGAGGCTGCCAAAGCCAGGAAATGCTCCTCAAAGCTTCTGAACTTCTTCCGTGTTGATTATCCGGAGGTAGATCCGCCGGAATGGAAAAAATTTCTACCTGTTTCTCAGACGGAAAAGGGTGTTAATGTACGTGATTTGCCCTGCGATTACTATCTCCAGGCGCCTTACAATAGTAATTTGCGTGCGAATTATGAGCAGTATGCGGAACTTGACTAATGAAAGGAGAGAGCAACTTGGCTATCTATTCGTACCCCAGCATGCCCGATCCCTGCAAAGTACTGGAATTCGACAAGGAAAAGTGCGTAGGCTGCAATATATGCGTCAATTCATGCCCGCTGGATGTGATGATACCAAATTTTATAAAGGGCGCGGAACCCATTGTTCTGTTTGCAGAGGAATGCTGGTTTTGCGGCAGCTGTGTACAGGAGTGTCCTGCAGGCGCACTGACGCTCATACCGCCGGCCCTGCAGCGCATATCAACCGTTTGGAAGCGCAAGGCGACAGGTGAAGAATTTCGCATGGGTATGCTCAATCCGCCCGCACCCAATCTCAATCCTCCCGCGGGAAACAGGAAATAACCGCTTGTAAATGGGTTTCTTAAAATAAGCGTTACCAAAAGAATATTACTTAGGAGGAAAATCAAGATGAAGAAAAAACTGGCACTCATGCTGGCGATCCTTTTAGTATTGACGCTTTTTGCCGCTTGCGGCGATAAAAGCGGAACGCCGGCAACTACCACAACGGTCGTTCCCGCGTCAACGGATGCGGTCCCGGATGAAATCTCCCCGTCCCCGTCCGAGTCTGTCGAAACAGTGGAGCATTCCCAATATGGTTTCGCTGTAGATGCCAACGGCATCGCAACTGAGCCCTATATTTATGAGCTCCCTCTGACTACAAGCGATGATGTTCTCAGTTACTGGTTCACCGTCTGGACCCCGCAGTACCTGCCCGAAAGCGACTTCGCCGATACTGCCTTGCCCCAGGAAGCGTTGGCTCGCACCGGCGTAAGCGTGGAATATGTTATGGTTCCATCCACCAATCGTCCGGAGGCCTTTTCGGTGCTGCTGGCTGCTGATGACCTGTGCGACATGATGTGCAACGCGCTCAGTTATTATCCCGGAACTCAGCTTGAAATGGTCGAAGACGGTTTCTTTGTAAATATCTACGATTATCGCGAGTTCATGCCGAATTACCTTTACCAAACAACGTATCTCAATCCCTCTGATATTGATACCCACTCGTCGGTATTCTATTATGAGGACTTCATTCCGGCCGCCCATTGCCTGAACGTGAAGAGCGGAGAGATGATTGGCGGCTTCTGCTTCAGGCAGGACTGGCTTGATAAGGTCGATCTGAATGCGGACGATATCGTGACATGGGATGATCTGTACAATGCTCTTTCCCTTGTAAAGAGCGCCGTCGATACTTGTGAGTATCCCCTGTGGCTCAGCCAGACGCTGGAGATGACCAAATACTGGCAGTTCCAGTCCTTCGGCTCCCTTTCTGCCATTCCCTCCACTATGCTTCCTCCCGTATATCTGAAGGACGGAGTAGTCCAGTTAGGATGCACCACTGCCGAAGATAAGGCGTTGATGGAAAAACTGAACGAGTTTTATAATGCCGGTCTGATAAACCCCGACTGGACGTCTTACGCGCTTCCAGCTGATTTCACCGCCAGTACCTACAATAATGAAATTGCTTACCAGTATCATGGTGCCACCGGGCTTGCCGACGCTAAGAAATCGAGTGTAGATCCTGATTGCAATTGGCAGCCCACACAAAAGCCGCTGCTCTATGAAGGCCAGATTTTGCATGTCGGCAGCAGCAAAAGCCGCGTCGGTACCGGCAACTGTTCCTTTGCCGCAAAGAACAACAATTTAGAGCTTGCGATGAAATGGATAGATTACCGTTATAGCCCGGAAGGCTGGGAACTCTATTGCTACGGACCTGAGGGCGTCGTTTGTTATATCGATGAAAATGGCGAACGTCGAAATACCGAATGGGCCTTGAACCATCCCGACGGCTTTGAACTCACTTGGCTGGTCTTTTTATATTCCTTGGACGCTTTTGTAGATCCCGGTATAGTGGCTACAGAAACCAAGCTTCTTAATGACAGTGGAGAGATTGCCAACAAGACCATATCCTATTGGACAGACTGGCTCTCGACAAACTATGACGCATCAGGCGTATTTCCGATAGGCGCACGCCTGTCAATCGAGCAAAGTGAGACCATTTCAAGATACCAGACCGATATCATCACATACATATCCGAAAATTTCAGCGGATTTCTAGATGGCTCAAAGAGCTTTGATGATTGGGATGAATATGTTGAAACCTTAAACATCATGGGTCTCCAGGCTATCACAGATACCTATCAGGATGCATATGAAGAGTATTTGGAAAGAATAGCATAGCCGATTCCAGATGATGCGGGGAGCAGTAATCTCCAGCGGCCTGTGAACCGAGTTCATTGACAGGGCCTCTATGCCGGTAATCAGGCTGATGTTGAGATCTGAAGAAAGCAAACAGAGGAAGAGCAGATGGGCGCATCCATCTGCTCTTCCTGATAACGGATCATTTTGACAGGAACGACAGTCAAAGTATAATATATGGTTTAGGCGGTTTGCTTTTTTGGGAAGACACCGTTGAAGCCGGTGCAAATCCGAATAATCAATGCCGGATTTGACCGGACAGGTATAGAATAAATCAAGACTGAGGAGAAAAGGTAGGAGAATAAATGCTGACAAAAAGACAAAATATGCTGGAATGCGTGCGCGGCGGCAAGCCCGACAGATTTGTCAATCAATTCGAGGCGCTGGGTTTCATGATGGGAGACCCGCTGCGAAAGAGAGACAGAAGTGAATTCGGAATGGGGAAGGAGTATATCAACGGATGGGGTGTTACCATACGCTGGCAAGAAAATACCCCGGGTCCCTTTCCCGTGCACGATGACGCGCACAAGGTACTCAAGGACATTACGAAATGGCGCGATACGGTCCGTGCGCCGTCTCTTGATTTCAATGAGGATGATTGGGCACCCTTTGCTGAGTCGGCGGCCAGGTTCAACAGAAACGAGGTGTTCGTCACGTCGACTGTCTCGCCGGGTATCTTCGAGCAGACACACTACCTCATGGGCATGGATGACTGCATGATAAACTTTTATCTGGAACCGGAGTGCATGCATAAGCTTATAGAATACATTACCGAGTATGAGATGAAATACGCCGAGCAGCTGTGTAAATATGTAAAGCCCGATGCTATTATCCATCACGATGATTGGGGAAGCCAGCGATCTACATTCCTGTCGCCGGAGATGTTCGAGGAATTCATCCTGCCAAGCTACAAGCAGATATATGGGTATTACAAAAGCCACGGTGTCGAACTGCTCATACACCACAGTGACAGCTACGCCGCCACACTAGTGCCCTATATGATAGAGATGGGCATAGATGTATGGCAGGGCTGTCTGGACACAAACAATGTACCTGCGCTCGTGAAAAAGTACGGTGGTCGGATAAGCTTTATGGGAGGCGTCAATAACGGTATTGTTGACGTATCTGACTGGACGCCGGAGCTGGTGAGGAAAACCGTTGAGCCTTTATGCAGGCAATGCGGCCCGCTGTATTTTATTCCCTGCATGACCGCCGGCGGCCCCGGTGCAAGCTATGGTGTCTACGATACCGTTACTGCCGAAATAAACCGTATGAGCAGCTTGATGCTGTAACCCGGTGTATTATGGAATTGTAGTAATCTTTGCGTGTAATGTACTGTTGATTGATACAATTGTAAACGCATTACATTTTTGTGAGTACCGCCTTTTATATTTAAAACCAGAGGACAATGCGGTTAGAAAGTGCTTAATGCAACTGGAGGCGCTTCTCATCGAGCATGTCTTCTCATACATTACCTGTAAATGAATGTGTCTGCTTCGTAAGACAAATTACCAAGAAAATAAGGATATCTTAAAGTTGATTTTAAAGTAATGTCGTGATACGTCCAGATTCATGTCGACCCATTCGCGTGATGTGTGTGTGCCTCCAAAGTCATCGTTTTTTTATTGTTTCGATGGCATGCTGATTGAAGCGGGTATCGGTTAGGTCGTTAACGATAATGGGTGCGCCTTTGACTGTCCGCTTCAGGCTTTCTATGCTGGAACGAGTAAAGTCAGGGGCTGAGGCTATTGGCTTTTGTCCGATCATCAGTCTAAGCAGAGTCTTCAGAAAGCTGGTCTTACCTGCTTTGCTCTGACCATATACCGGTCCGAACATCGGGTATGGCAGCTTGTTCTGGTCATATCGAGCTGCCATTTCTCGTAAAACGCCCATGAATGGGGAGCAGAAAAACCAGTTATTGCAGCGGCAAGGGCAATATCTCTTGATTGTTTGTTATTCCAAAAACCTCGCCTATCTTTTACCAGATGAACGAGGTTTTTGAGTTTTCCGGGACTGCTTTGTTACAGCCCCAATGTTTGACGGTTTGGGGCTAAACATAGACACGCTTTATTTCCTCGCTAGAGGTATTCAAGGGTATGTATATCATCAAAATGCGGTATCTGCTGGATTTTCAATGCTTACATTCCCCCTATATCATTTTCTGCACGTTCGGTGTTATAATGTTCTCATAACAGTTGATTGGGCTTTTTTCTATAAACCTCTGTCGCTCGGTGCAATTTTGGCTCCGTAGCTTAGCAGGTCAAATACGCAGGTGATGGTGGGTCCCGTGCGGTTTTTACAAGGCTCCAGTATCGCCTCTGCCATTTTCAAAATGCATCCGAGCATTTCCGCTTTCTTCCGGAAGGCACGATTCCTTTCACGGCAGAACCGCTTGTGTCTTCTTCGAGCAAGGCTTCCGGGGAGAAAACCCTTCCCTTGTCCTCTCGCCGGATGATGCTCAAATAAACCGATATCCAGCAGATGCCGATGTCCGCTCGGCAGCAATATGCTTTCAGTTTACTCTTCAACCCCGAAGCCGGGCAACTGATTGCTCTCTACTGCAGTGTTTCCGAAAGCGAGAATGAATCTCACAGTGAAGATGTACGTTGAGGATTGAAGTGCCACGCCCAGAGCGGGACTTTAAAACTGTATAACAAACCATACTATAGATATCGGCAGAACGACACGCTTCTGAGGGGAAACAACGAATCAATCATCTCTGAAGTAATCTTCCTCAAGGTACAAGAAGAACGCTCTCGTCGCAGCAAAATCGAGATTGGAGAGGATGGTGTTTAGAAGAGCAAATCCGCGAAGTATTCTGCAAAGAAACCAGATAGCCCAACTTACATTATCAAATAGTCGTGTTTGGGCAAATTAAGTGATCCCCGGTATTCCGGCATATCTGTTCCGCAAATCCAACAAAAAACATAGGAGGAATATCATGCTGAAGTATTACAACCGGCAGGGAAATCCCGCGACATTCGAAACGTTGGATGAGGTATGCGCGAACGCGCCGGCGGCCGTAGCGCCGCTCACAGGCATCTTCAGTGCGCCCTGGATCGCCGACCCAAAGCTGATGGCTTTTCCGCAGGGGCTTGTATACATTTACCGATCTCCCGAGCTCTACGGCGGTGAGACCGCCGCGCGCAACAACACCTCTTTCATCGTATTCGCGGACAAACGCTATGAGACCAAGGAGGAGGCCTACGCCTATCTCGAGGGTCTCGGACTCATCGACATCATCAACGAGGCCGTCGGTACCATACTGCTGGAGATGCCCGAGAAGGACGTGGGTTACGGCGAAAGCTATCTGCAGCGCTGCTATACGCTTCACAACGCCCTCTACACCCAAAAGGCCCTCGTGGAGATTAACGGCGAGCGTTACTGCCCCGCGGAGAGCGAGTACTGCGGCGGCTACGGCAAAACCTACATGTTCGGCGAGGGCGCAGGCGCCACCTTTATGAACAACTTCATCGCCGGCTCCCGGGACGAGCTCATCGGCCGCGTGGCGGGATACTTCACCTACGGCGGTGAGATGTCGGAAGAAGTGAGGGTCAGCCAGTATGTTCCCGCCTATATCGTGAACGGCTCCGGCACCGCTGTGCGCAAGTTCCGCGAGGCCAACGGCACCGATGCCTACTCCTTCAGCGGCGGTGTGGCCGAGTTCTATAACAGCAATGTTCCCCTCCGCAAGGTCTGCGTGGCTTCGGATACCGAGGGCGATGCGGGCAAGTGGATGGCGAAAGCCTTCCGGGATGTGTTCATGTACCTGCAGCGCACTGCCAACGTGAGCACCAAATATCTTGAGCCCACCGTCACCAACCCTTATCAGGGCTACGTTCCCGCTCCTCCGATTTCCCGCTTCGCACTCTCTGCGCGCAACCCGATTTTCAACGGCAAAACCGCCGTGGGCGATTTGCAGGTCACCTTTATGTACGACGGCGAGCGCTTCAGTGACATCAAGGCCGTGGGCGGCGGCTTTATGTCTGAGGAAGGCGCCTACCTCGATACCTGGTACGAGGTAGTTCCGCAGGAGGTGCTTAACAACACCGCTCCCGAACACAGCGTGCCCCTGCTGCTCGCCAACCACGGCGGCGGCGATGACCACCTGATGTTCCTAGACGAGACTGGTATTCTGCTCACCGCCGGGCGTGAGGGCTTCGCGGTGGTGGCGCCCATGCACAGCGGCATCACCTCTATCGCCGGTGAAGCGTTCCCCCTTCTGGTGAAATACATGCTCGACAAGTACCCTGCACTGGATCCCGAACGGGTGTATGTGACCGGCTATTCCATGGGAGGCCAGGCAACCTATAACTGCATCGCCGCGCATCCCGAAATCTTCGCCGCGGCAGCGCCCATGGCCATGCCTCTCCGCGACCTGCCCGAGAGCGCCCGCGCGCTGTATGAGAAGGTCGATCTGCCCACCATGCTGATTTCTTCCACCTACGACTTCGCCGCGTGGGATACCGAGCTCGGACACCCCAACGAAGGCGGGCTGGCTTGCCTGCAGACCTACTGCGAGTTCAATGGCATCGCGCCCGTGGAGGAGTTCGACTTTGCCAAATATCCAATGATCGGACGCCCCTCCGATTCCTTCAAGCTGACCGTGATAAACGGCGAGTGGCGCAACTTTGAATGGCTTATCAAGAACGATAAGGGTGTGCCCATGATGGGCCTGAACGTCACCGAGTATCAGCAGCACTCTCTGTGGCCAGGCTACGGCGACATCGCCTACAGCTTTCTCCGCCACTACTGCCGCTGCATCGAAACCGGCGAGATTATCTACACCGAGTAACCCCCCTGCGGCCCGAACCTTTTGAGCCGCTCCGCAGGCAGTAAAAGCCCTAACATAATGCCGTTTTGCTCGTCAGGTAAAATAAGACAATAGACCAATCAATATCCTCAAAGCAAAGTATTTGAGCAGAGTAGATTATACACTTTTATTTTTCGAAGAACTCTTTTATTATACCTCAAGGGGTATTGAAATTGTGCCTTGAGCCGGAAGTACCGCAGAAGACTTATATAACACAGAAAAAGCCTGCAATACATAAGATTTTGAATACCCTTATAGGTATATCCTTTGTACTACAGGCTTTTCTGATAAATATAATAAACATTGACCGAGGCATCATATCAATGTCCGGATGCTTCCGAAATTTGCATAAATACCTGTTTTGTATTTTTTTCAGTTTTAATTGCTTAGATTATTTAAAGATAAATCAAAGATACCGCATGCCAGAGGAGTTGATCTCTCGGGCATGCGGCATCTTTTTTTGACACAACATTATTCTATACTCAGTTAAATCGAGGCCGGTGTCATTATGTCGTCCAGCACATCAGCGGCCATCTCATCGGCGGTTCGCGCTCATGCCAGGGGCATGCCAGGGGGACGGGGGTTTAACAACCACGCTATGCCTTCTGCATTAATCCTCTGTTAATCCCGGTCAGTCTTTCAATTTGTCTGACGGTCAACCCCTTTGCTTTGAGGTCAGACAGAAAGCTGTTTCTAATATCTCGCGGTAACGCCTATAATTGAGTAACATTGCTGCACTTGCTGATTTCACGGATCATCGCTTGTGCCTCGCTGTCATTTACTCTTACGATCTCCTGAATTTTCAGACACTTATCCCGGCACTATTCGTTCCCGTCATATTTCCAAATATACCGATATACATACTTGGAAGCGACTTTTCTCATATACTTATGAGGTTCATCGTTTCTATTTAATGAGCAGGTGGACATGGTTTTTCATTAATCAATAGGCATATATCCGGCAGTCAAATTCAGCCTTATACATGCCTGTTGATTAAAACACGCTTCGATCCTCATCGTCTTCAAAGATAACCTGACGGGTTATCCCTCTCAATATTATGTGATATATTCCGCTTTCGCTTTTCTTCCCAATTTGCCTTGGCATGAACATCACCTCGGACTTCAAGTATCACGATTCTTTATGGTGTCAAACCCCTGTCCCCATGACTTCTCGCCTAAGGATTGGTTAATTGATAACAACTCATGGTTATCAATTAACCAACTAAATAAATTCACACAGTTTCCATAAAATTATCTAAAATAAATGAGATATGTAACAGTCGTGTAACCACCGGATGATATCATTGCCTCCTAATATGGATATAAAAGAGAGCCCCAAATGATAACGCCATATTTTATCCCATGTGATTAGTGTGCTGTACCGGTAGAATGCAAGCCGGAAGGGCAGCATGGTATGGATTGACGAAAACAACGAGTCTCAGTTTCGCAGTACCCTTGAGTTCATAAGCTTCTTGATGAAGCGTTAACCCCGTAGAGGAACTGATCGCAACAACCCCACAAAAGAATCGTCCGGCATAATTTCTTCTGTCAGTACAAGAAGGAGGTAAAACGAATGAAAAATATCAAGCGAGTTTTCTCAGTGTTGCTAATCGTCAGCCTTATCCTCTCCATGTGGATCGTCCCAGTCACCGCTGCCGAGCCTGTCAGCAGCGAAGACCAAATAGAAAAATCTGGTGATATAAACTACGCATACCACACACTCGATAATACCACAAGCGGTTCAATTGCATCCAGCTCTGATCCCTATACCTATTCAAGCGGGTCGGAAGACCCAAAGGTGACGATTTCTGCTAAAATCGATCCGACGGACACCGAAAACAAGTTCAACATCACGCTTACTGTCGATACCAAGCAGGATGTTGAAATCACCACGACCACACCCGATGCGGCCGTTGTTTTGGTAATCGACGTTTCGAGTTCTATGAACAATGTTATACAGGGAAGAAGAAAAATCGAGGCCGCAAAAGAAGCCGCCATCGCCTTTGCACAGGATTTCGTCCGGGATAACGGCGGCGCCCACCGTTACATATCCGTTGTCGCTTTCGATGAAGACGCGACGACCGTTCTCAACTGGACAGACGCAAAGGATATCACCAACTGGAGCAGCGCTGCCGGAAACGATGTTTACGGCGCTATAAGCGGTCTCACAACCGGTTCTGGTACATGCATCGAGGGCGGCCTCCAAATGGCCTACAACCTGCTCGGTGTAAGCACGGTAAGCAGCTTGGAGAACAAGTTTGTAGTGCTCCTGTCCGACGGCGAACCTTACAACAGGGTTAACAGCAACAGGAACTCACTTACAAAAATTTTCGGAACGAGCACAAACACGAATAACGCTAAAACCGCTGCAAAAGCAGTCGCCGATAAGATCACCGATCCCGACGATCGCGACACGGACCTCTACAGCATATATTTCAACTCCGATACATCCACCGCCGTCACCTGGCTGAAAACATTCAGCAAGACCTATGCCGCGTCTGACGCCACCGAGCTTCTCGGCGCGTTTGAAGCAATCATAGACCAGATTGAACTTGTAACCAAAGCCTGGAGCGTAACAGCGCCGATGGGTGCGTTTATCCGCTTCGACAGCCTTATTTCCTCAGATGTTCCTCCGGAAGCGATAGTGACGCCGACCGCCGATAACGGATATCAGCTCACCTGGAATCTGCAGCAGACGACGCCCATTGTAACAGGCAGCGGTTCGGGTTCGAACTACACATATACCCTTAAATACAGCATCACGCTTGATACCGCAGCACCCGGTTTTGAAGAAGGCAAATTCTATCTGACCGGCAGATATACTTATCTCAACTACGTTCTATATAAATATCTCTCTACAGATGTCAATCATGAATACCCCATCCTCATTGACGAAAACGGTAACGAAATATACAACCCCGACGGAACCGTCAACACCTTGTCCGACGGTGTGACCGGCTCCAGGACGCTGGCTTTCAAAATTTCTGCCGTCAAGGGTTCCGTACCTGAGTATAATTACACGGTTCAGCACTGGCTCAAAAACAAAATCTCCGGATTATATGAGCTTCAAGCTTCGGAAACCGAAAATCACTTTGCCAAGCTATGGAGCAGCGTCACGGTCAGTGCGAAAGCCTTTACGAACTACAGCTTTGAAAGTGGGCCCATCAATTCACCACAGCAGATAACCCAAGAAAACATGGTGTTCGATCTCAAATACGGCCCGGACACGACCTCGGTCACCATCAATAAATATTATAAGACCGTAACGATCGAGGAGGACGGGGAAACAAACGACCCCGGTTACATCACTTCTCCTACTGTATCTACTGTCTCTTCTCTCTTTGTCGGAGATCCCTACGCTTATACTGTGACCGACATCGATACGGCCTTCGGCTACGCGCTGGACACATCATATCCCAACACGTTATCTATAGTCTCCCTTGCAAGTTCCGGTAATGTCATCAACCTTTACTTCACAAAAACGGATGATAAACGAGAGTCAGCCACGATCACTGAGATTCACGTCTTCAAGACCTACGCGTGGCAGCTTGTGGATGGCAGGTATGAAGAAGTCCTTGTCAGCACCATATCCGAACCAGTCTACAGCGCAACTAATTACCGCGAGTTTGACAAGTACGTATTCGATATCACTGAAGACGGCTACAATTACGTCGATAACGCGATAACGGGCGGCAGTCCGGATGCGGGTACGGTAAACACCATGATCCTCGGCCGTGGCGACAACACCGTGACGGTAACGTTTGAACGCCGCGGTCAGACCCCTCCCACTGCCTTCGTAACCATAACCAACCACTACACCCGTTCCGTGACAACGGTTGCCGACGGTGTCGCCAGTACGGTAATAGACCCCAATGGCGCGACATCGGAACCTGTCGTCGCGACCGTTCACCCTGACGGCAAACCGATATATGTCGGCGAGACCTACACCGCCTATGGCGATCAGACGACTTATAACGGCGTATCCGGCTACACGCCCGACGCTGAGAGCAAAACTATCACAGCCGTTATTGGCAGTAACAGCATCGACTTCTACTACAATAAGATCGAAGTCCCCGAAAAGGCCGGTGTCACAGTTTACCACATCTACCGCATTTGGGAGATATACTCGCTTGACGACGGCACTTCCTATGAACTTCGTTTAGCAGACAGCACAACCTATGAAGAAGACGACATAAAAGACATCCAGTTCTGGAAGGGCGAAAGCGTTCCAATCACTAACGGCTATAATGTTCCCGACACAGATTATCTCTTCAATGCTAAGAATGACTCCAAGATAATTGCCGGTACCGTCGAGACCGCATATACCGGTCAAACAATCTACGCAGACAACCAGACCGTTTATATCTACTACGACAAGACCAAAGATATCCGCGAGGCGGCAAGCATCGACGTCAGCTACATCTACAATACCTATCTGACCCATGTCAGCGGCGGCTCCGTAGTCACTGAGACAACGCCTATTATCGTTTCCGGCACTGAAAATAACTACGCAGTGAGCGGGCAGGCCGGTGATTCCGTCACTGCTGTTACCGAGGGGAAGGATACCTACTCCGGCATGGCTTATGCGACTATTCCTTATACACTGGCAACAACCGAGCTTTCAAGGATTCTTCACAGCGGCACCAACTCCGCTCTGGAAGTTATTTACAACCGCAGTGTAACAGACCTGACCGCTGCCTCATATACCGTCAATTATCATTACGCCGTATGGCCTATGACAGTTGTCGGCGGAGTTGCGGGCTACTATGGGACTCCAACCGAGGAAGATAGCAGTTCCGAAACCATCGACAGCTATGTCGGAGTCATGATAACTCTTCCCGTATCCGCCACCGCAGAGCACACGGTCGGCGACACGTCCTACAACTACTCGACCGACGACGCTTCCATCAGGACACTCACGCTCGCCGCAAACGGCAATGTGATTGACATATACTACGTCCGTCAGGTCCCGCTTAACAATGTAGAGGTAACCGTTCTTCATACCTATACGACCACCACGTATTATATAGACGAAAGCGGCAATGAACAGAGCAGTGTTGTTTCCATCGAAGGCAGCCCTGTCAGCGCGACTCTTTTCGAGGGCGAGACCTACATCGCGGCACTGCGCACCGAGGGCTACACCCTGGCATCCGCGATCTTTAACGACGCGAATGTGGAGCTCAACGCCACGGACGGCTACAGCTTTGCGGCGGCCGACGGCGACCGTGTGCACTTCTATTATGAAAAGATAGTAGATGAGCGCGTCTCAGCAACCGTAACCGTCAACCATTATTATTACAACACCGATTACTATGATACGGAACCGGTCCTTGTCGGCAGCATAACCTCACCTGAAGGCGCGAGCTTCTACGCCGGCCAGCGTTACACCGCGCCCCTGTCCGCCGCTTACCTCGGCAACTCTAACTATCAGGTGATTGGTGCCAACTCAACCAACGAATCTTTCAACGCCGAGGATTACAGCGTAATCCTTCAGGCAGGCAGCAACGTTATAAACATCCTCTACAATGTAAATATCGATACCCGCGTTGACACGTCAGCAACCGTCATCCATGTCTATAGGGTGTATGACAGTTACACCGATCAGACCTCCGAGGTTGGGTCCTATACCGAAACATTCTCCGGTGTAGAAGACGGATGCTGGGTCAATAACGCCTTCACCGCCACAAGGCGTTTGTCAAACAACGACACAGCCTACGAATTCGTCTCAGCGGATCCCGCGGAAACGATAACGCTGGGCAGTGCTTATAACGAACAGCAGCAACCGGCCAATGTCATACATATGTACTACGTCAGGGAAACCAGCAGCGCGCCTGAGACCTACACGCTCACCATATATTATATCTATGCAGGCGGCGGTACGGCCCACGACACCTACAACGGCACATACGAGGCGGGCAGCACATACAGCATAACTTCACCGAGCATTTCCGGGTACACACCCAGCATATCCGTGGTTTCCGGCACGATACCGCAGGGCGATGTGATCGTTACGGTTACATACACGGAGCAGCCGTATTACCCCCCGTACTACCCGCCGATAAATCCTGAGGAGCCCGAAGTTATCGAGGAACCCGAAGTTCCGCTCGCCGAGGTTCCGGAGGATATCCCAGAAGAGGAAGTCCCGCTCGCCGAGGTTCCCGAAGAAATTCCCGAAGATGAAGCTCCTCTTGATGACATTCCCGCCACCGGCGATACCAACCGGAGCAGCTTTTTATGGACGCTCATAATTCTCTGCGCCGGCGCCCTGATGATCCTGCTCAAGCCCTTTAAAAAGCGCAGCTGATACCCCCGGGGCATAAGGATCACCGGACATAACAAAGGTACATTGCTCGGACGGCAAACTCTGTGCAGCGATCGTTTTGGATTGCCTCAACAGGGAAATCGCCGGCCTGGCGGTGGATGACAACATGAGGAAGGAACTCTGTATACAGGCTTTTAAGAATGCGTGCAAAGCCAGAAACGCTCAATGATTTATACCAGACTCCCCTTTGCGTGGACACCTGAAATAACCAAAACTCAGGGCTATGCAAAGGGGAGTTATTATATGGGAAGAAAGGGGGCCGGATTGGAGTACAGGCAGACGGTTGTTGCTTTTTACGAGTCATTTATGGTTTGTTACCTGTTGATCTATCATCACCGTTGTGGAGCTGTTTGAGGACAGATTTGAGGTTTTCGGGAATCGGCAGACCGATATGCCCGGCATTTTCCATTATGGATATGCCCTCATTGCTTAGGTAAAAGAATATTACGGCAGTACGGAGCGCGCCCCCGCTGGGTATATCAAGAACCTGTGTATCCAGAATATGACCCACACCCACAAGTAAAAAAATGAGCACCTTCTTAAAGATGCCCTTAGCTCCAATCTCGCTTGATAGCCTTTTATCTACTATCGCACAGATAACCCCTGTCAGGTAATCAATGATGACAAAGGCAACAAGCGCGTAAAGGAATCCGTCCAGACCGCCGAGGAACCATCCGAGAAAGCCTCCGGTAAATGTTATTGCCGCTTGCATCCAGGCCCATATTGTTTTCATGGACATAACCTCCATGTCAATGATTTCGTATTGTAAGGTCCCGTAAATAGTTGAAGCATCAATGCTTCATGCTTCAAACAGCCATCCTATCTACCATTATATGATCGGTTTTTACATACGTTACATTCGGACCAATTGTCTGCCATACCGCCGGCATCCGCATCAGGTTCAATAAGACGCCGCAACACAAACGGAACATAAACGGAATGAGAGTGAGGGTGCTCAAAATCTTGACAGTTTTCGGCTTATATGGTATAAATAAATAAAATTATTTGAATAACTTTTCGTATTCAGGTGCCAAAGTGAAAGCATAGTTTTTATTTTATCGAATAATAACCAAGCAGTCTCAACATTTGATTTCAAATAAGACCGGTGCTTTGAAAACTGCACCGGTTTATTCGTTTCCCGGTGAGCTAAACCCCTTAGACACGAGTGTTGCAGACTGCAATTCCGATTATGTTGTCGGGAGCTGATATATTGAAGCTGTTGGTAAAAAGGTATTCAGTTTTAACAGCCTTATACGACAAATATGCCGTCCCTTTCTATGCTGTTATAATTTTACTGGTAATCTTGTTTGTGTTGTTTGCGGGAAATAACGTAGGGCTATCAGACAATGGCGATTTTAGCCGGGTTATGGATGCCAGTTCACTTCTTTTTAATGAAACAGATAAATCGTTTACATACATCGATGAATATAGGATTTCTCTGACTGAAAACTCTGCGATAATGAACGCCGCAAAAATTCTCTTCTCTTTAAAAGGCGTAAGATATTATCCTTCGATACAGATTGTATTTGTCCGGATTTCCGTAGTCTTAAATCTGTTTGTAAACGCTTTGACAGGCTCGGATCCGTCGGTATACAGGCTGGGTTTTTTGGGTTGCATATATGCATTAATGTATACAGCGGTTCTGTCATTTTTGCTGGCCCAATTCAAGCTAAAAAAGCGCATTGCGGATATTATCATAAAATGTGTGATAATAATTGGTCTTTGTGATGTCGGATATATAGCTTATTTTAATTCATTATATGGCGAAGCTCTGCAACACATAGCCTTCATATTCTGCATTGCCATGCTGGTTCGATTCTTAATGCACAAAATAAAAAAAGCTGATATTTTTCTCGGAACAGCGGGTGCCATAATATACGGGTGGTCAAAATTCTTTAATATTCCTCTTGCGTGTTTGTTTATAATTGCTTTTGCCGCTATTGCTATAGTAAAAAGCAGAGAAAGCCCTGAAAACGAAAGAAGGTTTTCGGCTGCTATACCGGCGGCGGCCGGTGTGGTTTCTCTTGTTCTGCTTGCATCCATATTCTTATCTGTTCCGTCCTGGATGAATATATGCACGACCTATAACGCTATTTTTTACGGTGTTGTGAGAGATGTGCCTGATGAAACAGCTGCCCGTTACTTGGGGGAACTGGGCTTGCCGCCTGAAATGACTGAATACAAGGATACCAATTATTATGTAACAGGCATTACGGATTCATTGGATGAAAATGGATTTGCTGACGAACTGGCCGGTGTTTCGCAGATGAAGGTGCTTTCTTTCTATTTAAGCCATCCGGCTCGGTTATGGCATCAAATGAAGATATTATCACGTCATAACGGCTTGATCCGGCCTTTTTATCTGGCTAACTACGGTGAAAGCCACCCCCGCATGACGCTCTCGTCCAGGTTTTCTTTATGGAGCTCGGTCCGCAGCTTTCTACCATTTGACTCCTTTATCGGAAATTTGGCCGTAACTGCCTCGTTTCTGGCAGCGGGATTTTTTTGCTTCCGGAGAAAGTTTAAACTCAGGTATTTGATCGGTCTTTACTGTCTGTTATGCGCGGCATTGGCATATTCATTTATTATTCCGATGGTATCAAATGGAGAAGCGGATCTTGCCAAGCATATGTTTGCATTTGTGGAATTTATAGATGTCCTGTTTTTATCGATACTGGTCTGTTTTGCCGCCGCTATTACGGAAAGAGGTAAAAATATCATACTTCCGGTGATATCTCTGCTTATGATATCCGCTCTGGTTTTACCGCCGATTCTATGCTCTGTGTCTCAAACTCTAGCGCAAAACAAAAAGCACGATTACCCGGAGAAATACGCTTATGTGACTTTTGGCACCTACGAGGGTAAAGATCTCGTATGGCTAGTCGTCTCTTATAACGCGGACACCGCGCTTCTGTTTTGTACAGATTTGCTCAGTGCGCTCCCTTATGATTCCGCTAACAATAATTCATGGACAGAAAGCGGCATAAAAAGCTGGTTGTCAGATACATTTCTCAGCGGTTTCAGCATTGAAGAAAAAGAAATGATGCTTCCGCAGATTAACAGCGTGCTCCTCACCGTCAATAATCGGCATGAGGCGGATTATGGTTATTCTGATTTTTACTGCTCACACATTCCGTCACTGGCCGCACGAGATTATGATTCGGCCTACAAGGTACTGGCAGACGATATCGTTACCTTACCGGACATCGATATGATATCAGAGCTTTCAAGCTCAGGGTATTGTATAGCCGGAAATAAAGACTACTGGCTGGAAACAGCATATTTTAATAACAGCACAATGGTCAGATATGTGTCACAGGACGGATATATCTATTTCACGGAAGCCAAGACAGAAAAACATATCAGACCTGTCATTAAAGTTTCCTTATCGGAAGCCGCTATATCCGGCGGAACGGGCAGCTATAAAAATCCTTTTATTCTGACCGCTTCTTAGTGATCGGAAACTTTGATATAAGCCGCCGGCAATCAGAAAACGACAGTATAACAAAAAGGAAGCAACGAATTATGACCTAACAATTCGCTGCTTCCTTTCCATCTGTGCGCCCGGCATGTGCGCAGTCTAACGGGTGAAAGTCCCGAACACGCCCGGTAGCGGGAAGTGTTAGCCAAGGCCAAGGGTGTCCGCGGCGACGCGGAATCTGAAGGAAGGCGGCGGCAAATCTCTGGTCCGACGAACAGGAATCACATCAGGCAGGCGCTGAGGATGAGGCTCCCTTACAAGCCGAAGTCCAATAGCTACACGGAATCAGCGAATGTAAATGTGGCGGATAGATGGAGAGAAAGACTGTGTTCTTACCCGGGGAGATCTCGCAGGCGTGGCCAAGTAGACGTCATTCGAAAAGTAGCGTAGTAACAACGAATTGCGAGAAGTCAGCAGAGGCCATAGTACCGGGGGCTCAGAAATGAGACCCTGGGAAGGGCCAAACAATCGTAAGTCCGAAGAACGGATGTAAGGAGGTCAATGTGAAGAAAGCAAAGCAGAAGCTGAAAGAACTGACTTCCCGCAGTCAGGGCAGAAACGTCCGAACAGTGATGCAGAACGTAAAAGTGTACATCCGCGGATGGCTTGGCTACTTCGGAATTGCAAGCATGAAAAGCACAATGGAAGACTGGGATGGCTGGCTGCGCCGCCGTTTCCGGATGTACATCTGGAAGCAGTGGAAGAAGCCCAAAACGCGTGTAAAGAACCTGATGAAGCTGGGTATGCCGGATTGGCAAGCCTACCGAAACGGCAACACACGCAAAGGATACTGGGCGATTGCCGGAAGTGGAATTCTCCAACACACAATTACAAACAAAAGACTCGCACAGGCCGGATACTACAGTATCCTAGATCGGTACGAGTCTCTGCACTCAAACGGTTGAACCGCCGTGTACCGAACGGTATGCACGGTGGTGTGAGAGGTCGGTCA